>Ga0209194_1000041_pt1:22500-125158 | contig 125158 bp, 138 predicted proteins | sample COGITO_mtgs_1004_FD_184787 | JGI IMG/M metagenome (GOLD analysis project Ga0209194, IMG submission 184787) | Pelagic marine microbial communities from North Sea - COGITO_mtgs_100413 (SPAdes) (version 2) | ecosystem: Environmental > Aquatic > Marine > Epipelagic ... | reverse complement strand
CACCCGTCCGCCACTAGAGCTAAAAGCTCTCGTACGACTTGCATGTATTAAGCATACCGCCAGCGTTCATCCTGAGCCAGGATCAAACTCTCCATGATATCCAATATTAATTTTTGAAGTCTTTATAAGTCTTCCTTTTCGATTGGTTTTTTGACTTAGGAACAAGCCCTTGTCTTAAACTCTGCGAATAACATTAATTTTATTTTTTCAAATTGTCAACCCCTCTTATCTGGCATTTTTTTATTTACAAAGAAAATGAAAAAAAAATCACTATCTGTTTATTGAAACTTCGCAATAATTTTTCTTTTATTTATATTATCTTTGTATATGTAAACAAGAAGTTGAAAAATAGCAATTGTTGAAAGTTATGCAGAAGTCTATCAGTAATAAAGAGAAAGTTTTAGTAGTGGATGATGAAGCTAGTATTCGTAGAATATTAGATACTAGATTATCTATGATTGGCTACATTGTAATAACCGCTTGTGATGGGGAAGAAGCTTTATCCTTGTTTAGGAAAGAAGCTCCTAACTTGGTAATACTTGATGTAATGATGCCTAAACTGGATGGTTATGGAGTTTGCCAAGAAATAAGAAAAACTTCCGATGTACCTATAATAATGTTGACAGCTTTAGGTGATGTTGCTGATCGTATAACTGGCTTAGAATTAGGAGCAGATGATTATGTGATTAAACCTTTTTCTCCAAAAGAGTTGGAAGCAAGAATTAGATCTGTTTTAAGAAGAACTGAGAAGGTTCAGTTATCTTCTAGCAATCATAAATCAGGAATTGTGCAATTTAGTTTCTTGAAGATTGATTTTAACCGAAGGCAAGTGTACAAGGCTGATGAAAGAATAAAATTAACAGGAATGGAATTTAGTCTTCTTGAACTATTAATTAGTAGATCTGGACAAGCTTTTTCCAGAGCTGAAATATTACAAGAAGTATGGGGGTATACACCTGAAAGACATGTTGATACTCGAGTGGTAGATGTTCACATTTCTAGGTTACGCGCTAAATTGGAGATAGATCCGTCTAATCCTGATTTAATTCTTACAGCAAGAGGGACAGGTTATCTTTTTCAAAGAATTGTTGTTCCAAATGCTTCTACATAACTTCTTACATTGATGAAATTGGAAAATAAAAAAAATCGGTGTTACTTTTTTTACAATTATTACTATAATATAAAGTAGAAATTGTAAAGGTAAGTAGAAAATCCACTGTTATTAAAGCAGTATAGATAATACTTAATATTTAAAAAGCTTTGGAGAATTAATTTATGACCATAGCAATTGGACAAGAAGAGGGACGTGGTTGGTTCGACCTAATGGATGACTGGTTAAAGAGAGACCGATTTGTATTTATCGGTTGGTCTGGTCTTCTATTATTCCCTACATCATACCTAGCAGTAGGTGGATGGTTTACTGGTACAACATTCGTTACATCATGGTATACTCACGGACTGGCAAGTTCTTACCTTGAAGGATGTAACTTCTTTACTGCAGCTGTTTCAACTCCAGCAAACAGTATGGGACACTCATTATTATTACTTTGGGGACCTGAAGCTCAAGGTGACTTCACTCGTTGGTGTCAAATTGGTGGTCTTTGGGCATTCTGTGCTCTACACGGTTCTTTCGGTTTAATCGGATTCTGTCTAAGACAATTCGAGATCGCAAGACTTGTAGGTATTAGACCTTACAATGCTATCGCATTCTCTGGTCCAATCGCAGTTTTCGTGTCTGTTTTCCTTATGTACCCTTTAGGACAAGCAAGTTGGTTCTTTGCACCTAGTTTAGGTGTAGCTGCTATTTTCAGATTCCTTCTGTTTATCCAAGGTTTCCACAACTTCACACTTAATCCATTCCACATGATGGGTGTAGCTGGTATTCTTGGTGCAGCACTTCTTTGTGCTATTCACGGTGCTACAGTACAAAACACTATTTTCGAAGATGGTGATGCTGCTAACACATTCAGAGCCTTCACTCCTACACAGGCTGAAGAAACATACTCAATGGTTACAGCTAACAGATTCTGGTCACAAGTTTTCGGTGTAGCTTTCTCTAATAAGCGTTGGCTTCATTTCTTTATGCTTTTCGTTCCACTAGCTGGACTATGGACAAGTGCCATTGGAATTGTAGGTCTTGCACTAAACTTACGTGCGTATGACTTCGTTTCACAAGAGCTTAGAGCTGCTGAAGATCCTGAATTCGAAACATTCTACACTAAGAACATTCTTCTAAACGAAGGTATCCGTTCTTGGATGGCTGCGCAAGATCAGCCGCATGAAAACTTTATATTCCCTGAGGAGGTTTTACCACGTGGAAACGCCCTTTAATTCTAATGTAGGTATAGCCGGTAGAGATATTGAATCTACAGGTTTCGCATGGTGGTCTGGTAACTCTAGACTAATCAATGTATCAGGTAAATTACTTGGTGCTCACGTTGCTCATGCTGGTTTAATGGTTTTCTGGTGTGGTGCTATGACTTTATTTGAAGTTGCCCACTACATTCCAGAGAAGCCTTTATACGAGCAAGGTCTAATCTTATTACCTCACCTAGCAACTCTTGGTTGGGGAGTAGGTCCAGGTGGTGAAATCATTGATGTTTACCCATACTTTGTAGTTGGTGTACTTCACATCATTTCTTCTGCTGTTTTAGGTTTTGGTGGTGTATATCACTCACTAATTGGTCCAGACACACTTGAAGAATCATTCCCTGCTTTTGGTTATGACTGGAGAGACAAAAACAAAATCACTACGATTCTAGGTATTCACCTAGTAATCTTAGGATTTGGAGCATTATTATTAGTTATTAAAGCTCTTTATGTAGGTGGTCTTTACGATACATGGGCACCAGGTGGTGGTGATGTAAGAATCATTGACAACCCAACTCTAAATCCAGGTGTTATCTTCGGATACGTACTGAAATCACCTTGGGGTGGTGACGGTTGGATCGTAAGTGTTAACAACATGGAAGATGTTGTTGGTGGACACATTTGGATTGGTTTCACATGTATTATTGGTGGATTCTGGCACATTTTAACTAAGCCATTTGCTTGGGCAAGACGTGCTTATGTTTGGTCTGGTGAAGCTTACCTTTCATACAGTCTAGTAGCTGTAAGTCTTATGGCTTTCATCGCTAGCCAATACGCATGGTACAATAACACTGTTTACCCTAGTGAGTTCTATGGTCCTACAGGACCTGAGGCATCTCAGTCTCAAGCATTTACATTCTTAGTAAGAGACCAACGTTTAGGAGCTAGTGTTGCTTCTGCTCAAGGTCCTACAGGTTTAGGTAAGTACTTAATGAGATCACCAAGTGGAGAAATCATTCTAGGTGGTGAAACTCAAAGATTCTGGGATCTAAGAGCTCCTTGGATTGAGCCTCTAAGAGGTCCAAACGGTCTTGATCTAAATAAGATCAAGAATGATATCCAACCTTGGCAAGAAAGAAGAGCTGCAGAGTACATGACTCACGCACCTCTAGGTTCACTTAACTCTGTAGGTGGAGTAGCAACAGAAATTAACTCTGTTAACTATGTATCTCCTCGTAGTTGGTTAACGTGTTCTCACTTCTTCCTAGGTTTTGCATTCTACATTGGCCACCTTTGGCACGCTGGTAGAGCAAGAGCTGCTGCTGCTGGTTTCGAAAAAGGAATCAACCGTGAGAATGAGCCAGTACTATCACTAAGACCTATCGATTAATTTCTTTGGTAATCTTTGATAATACTTAGAAAAAAAGACAGGAACATCTAAATTTTTAGATGTTCCTGTCTTTCTTTCTAAAAATTTAAATATTCAAATTTTGTAAAAAATATTAAATATTTTTTCACTAGAAAAAAAAGATGATTAAAATTACCTTAGTTCAAATATAAATTGGTATGATTGCACGTGTAGACATGATTTTACAGTTTAATTTTGCAAGTTAGTAAATAACATTATGACTAATTCACTGACTTTATTATTTTCTTCTTTTCTTGGATTTCTTCAAATTTATCTAATATTATTATTAGTGAGAGTCTCTTTAACTTGGTTCCCAAATGTTAATTGGTATGGACAACCATTCTACTCTTTGAGTAGACTTACCGATCCGTATTTGAAAATATTTAGAGGTATAGTGCCACCTTTAATTGGGATTGATATTTCTCCCATTCTTGGATTTGTACTGTTACAATGTATTATGCAAATAGCTAATAATGTAGGTTTAACATCAAGCTAGTTGGTATAGTTATTTGTGAGTTAAGATAAAATATTCGTACAAAAAGAAAAAAAATAAATAAAAAATATTGTTATGTTAAAGTTAAGATTAAAAAAATGTGGTAGAAAAGGTCAAGAAAGTTACCGCATAGTTGCTATGCCTAGTCAAACAAAAAGAGATGGGAGAGCTACTGAGGAGCTTGGTTTTTATAATCCACACACAAATGAAGCTAACATTAATGTTGTTAGAGTAAAAGCTCGTTTAAGTCAAGGGGCGCAACCTACTGCTACAGTTGCAAATTTACTAAAGAAAGCATCAATAGCTATTTAATTAATATATTCGGAGAAAAAAATTGCCTAAATTTACGTTAAAAGTACTATGGTTAGACAATAATGTTGCCTTAGCTGTAGATCAAATTATTGGAAATGGAACTAGCCCGTTAACATGTTATTTTTTCTGGCCTCGTAATGATGCATGGGAACAAATTAAAGCTGAGCTTGAAGCAAAACCTTGGATTTCAGAGAGAGAAAGGGTTGAGCTATTAAATAAAGCTACTGAAATCATTAATTATTGGCAAGAACAAGGAAAACAAGAATCTTTCACAGAAGTTCAATCAAAGTTTCCAGATTTTATTTTTGTTGGTAATAATTAGATTACACCTTATTAAGATTACTAGTAAAAAGGTAATCTTAATATCCACAATTTTTTTAATATTGTTTCTTAAATGTTTTCAAGATAAAAAAAATATTATATGTCGAATTTTCAAAATAACAGGGAAAAAAGGAATATTAAGCTACAAAGGTTTGAGAATCGTTTTTTATATTTTTTATCTTTTAAATCTCCATTAACTTCGGCATATTCTAATAGAGCCTTAACCAATTATGTGAATATAATTGTAGCCAGGGATCGACTAATACAGGAAAAAAAAAATAGAATTTCTCTTATTTTACCTAATGACATTGATAAAGCGACTGTTCATAATTTAGTAGTTAATAATATATTAAAATTTTATATTTAGTTATGGATATTTTTACAGGCCAAGGACATAAATCTGGGACATTAATTCGCGTTATTAAAGTAATAGTGTTGTATTTAATATTAATAAATTCTTCAAATTATAGTGCCAGAAAAAATCATAATTTGAATTCTAACTTTAATCAACTACCTCAAGAGAATATGAACATTCACTGTTCTCTGATTAATAATCTTGATGAAAAAGTATTATTAGATTTATCTAAAAATGATCTATTAAGTTTACTGAATAAAGATTCGATAATTTCTATTAGTATTGATTTAGAAGGAAAGATTATTGGATATAGACCTTCTACATCAAGAATACCTAGTTATTGGAGTGCAGAAGTTATAAAAAAAGTTCTTACAAAGAATAATCTTTTCTCTTTATCGTTTAAGAATAACCAAATCGTTAGTTTTAAACTTTCATGTTTGAGTTAACGATTTGGTATATTATTACGCTGCTTCTACATTGTCCACAACAATACATTCTGTTGTAAGTATCATTCCAGCAATAGAACTAGCGTTTTGTAACCCTGATCTTGTAACTTTCGCAGGATCTATGATTCCTGTTTCATACATATCACATAATTCCCCTTTAGAGGCATCATATCCAATACTAAAATCACTATTTTTAATTGTTTCAATTATGATAGCCGCTGATTTTCCAGTATTTTCTATAATTCTTCTCATAGGACTAGTCATAGCTCTTTCCACGATCTGTGCTCCAACTAATTCATCCCCTTCCAGATTATCCTCAGCCCACTCTTGAAGATCCAATGATAAATGAACTAGGGTTGTACCTCCGCCTGGCACTATTCCTTCTTCTACTGCAGCCTTAGTTGCATTAATAGCATCTTCTAAGCGTAGTTTTCTATCTTTCATTTCTGTTTCAGTTGCTGCTCCAACTTTAATGATTGCTACTCCACCGGCTAACTTCGCTAATCTTTCCTGTAATTTCTCTCTTTCATATGATGAATCACTAGATTCAATTTGTCTTCTAATTTGTTCACATCTTGATCGTACTTCTTTCTCATTTCCTTCTGCAATGATTGTAGTATTTTCTTTTGTAACTGTAACTCTTCTTGCTTGTCCTAACATGTCTAACTGTAAAGAATCTAGGCTAAATCCTGCATCTTCTGAGATTACTTGACCTCCTGTAAGTATTGCAATATCTTCTAACATAGATTTTCTTCTATCTCCAAATCCTGGCGCTCTCACTGCAACAACATTTACAATACCTCTTAATTTATTAACAACTAAGGTAGCTAATGCTTCTTTTTCAAAATCATCTGCAACAATCATTAAAGGCCTTGATGTTTTTGCAACAAGTTCCAAGACTGGTACTAATTCTTGTTGAACAAGAGTTATCTTTTTATCAGTTATTAATATGTAAGGATTTTCTTGTAGGACTTCCATCCTATCAGTATCAGTGACAAAGTATGGTGAGACAAAACCTTTTTCAAAACACATACCTTCTGTTATTTCTAGTTCCGTTATAGTAGATTTGCCTTCTTCTAATGATATTACTCCTTCGCGACCCACTTTATCGATTGCATCAGCAATCATTTGTCCCGTTTCTTCATCATTACCAGCTGATATTGACGCAACTTGCGTAATGGATTTTGTATCCTCAACAGGTCTTGAGTACTCTGCTATTTGAGTAACGACAAATTGAGCTCCTTTTTCTATTCCTCTCTTAATGGCTATTGGATTAGCACCTGCTGCGACATTTTTCATTCCTTGTTTCACCATTGCATGAGCTAAAACAGTTGCTGTTGTTGTTCCGTCACCTGCAACATCGTTTGTTTTAGATGCAGCTTGTCTAATTAAAGCTACTCCAGTATTTTCTATATGGTCTTCTAATTCTATTTCTTTTGCAATTGTCACACCATCATTTACAATTTGTGGAGCTCCATATTTTCTTTCTAAAACCACGTTTCTACCCTTAGGTCCTAGAGTCACAGATACCGCTTCAGATAAAATGTCCATTCCTCTTTCTAAAGCCCTTCTAGCATCTTCTTGATACAGTATAATTTTACTCATAGTTTTTGTCCTTTTTTCTTTAAGTCAGAATATTTGTTTACTTATAACTCACTTGCTCAGAATCTAAAATAAAAAATAGAAATTCTAAAATGTCAGAACATTATAATATATTTAAATTTAAACAATGAAACAAAATCCAATAACTTTTTCTCGTGATACCAAAAGACCATTTCATTCAAAATACCGCCCCACTCATTTTGATGAAATTGTAGGTCAGGAACATATTATTTCTTATTTTAAGAATGTCATATTAAATGAACGTATTAGTTTTGCCTATCTTTTTATTGGGAAACATGGTGTAGGAAAGACTACTATGTCGAGAATTATTGCTAAAGCTTTAAATTGTAGCCAACCTTATAACGGAGGTGCATGTAATAAATGTGTGAACTGTATAAACATTAGTTTGGGAAAATCGTTTGATGTTCATGAAATTAATGCAGCTTTAAACACAGGTGTAGAGAATATAAGACATATAATCGAAAAAATCCAACTTTCATCTGTTCATAGTCCGTATAAAATTTGCATAATTGATGAAGTTCATATGTTAAGCCTAAATGCTTTCAATGCTCTTTTAAAAGTACTTGAAGAGCCACCGAAAAATGTGGTTTTTATTTTGGCAACAACTGAAATAAAAAAAATCCCTAACACTATTATTTCACGATGTCATAAATTATTTTTTCTTCCTGTTGATAAAATGAGCTTGGCTTCATCTATCAGCAAAATAGTTTGGATAGAGAAAGGAAATATAACAAATAAAGCATTACTACATATACTCAATTGTTCGGAAGGTAGCTTGAGGGATGCTATTAATTTAGTTGATATGCTTATGATTAATGACTCTAGTATTACTGAGAGTAATTGCTCTTTTTTATCTACCCATATACCTTACTCTGTTTCCAATCTATTTTTCAGTCATTTAGTATCTGGCAATATTTTTAGTACCTTACAAATATCTCTCTACATTCAAAACAAGAAATGGTTAGAAGATAGTTTACTTACGCAAATTCAAAAAATGTTAGAAAACGAGATCGTTAATTCTTCTTCATCGTCTTTGAAAAGCCAACATTTGATTTCTCTTTGGCAATTGTTATCAAAATATCATTCTTATAATTCTTGCAGTACGAGTATTTTTTCTTCTTTTCTTTTTGAATTAACAAACGTTGTTTCAAAATTTTCTACTTCAAAAAATTCAAATACTTTTTTTAATAAGAAGAAAGTTCCAAGTTTTATAAAAATAGATGATATTTATATTTGTTAATGGCAAAAATGTTCATAAGACATTGATAATCTTAAGTAAACTATGTTATTGTTATGTATATGACAGTTTAGTGCTTGTAGCTCAGTGGACTAGAGCACGTGGCTACGAACCACGGTGTCGGGGGTTCGAATCCCTCCTTGCACAAGATTTTCTTGTTTTCTTTATTATTTGTATATCCCTAGAAGAAAAAGCTTGACATAGCTGCCAGGGTCTATACTATAATGTTTTTTGAATGGGGCGTCGCCAAGTGGTAAGGCAGCGGACTTTGACTCCGCTATTCGTAGGTTCGAATCCTGCCGCCCCAGCTAACATATTCATGTATACCATGATAGAATGCAATCATCTGTAATTATATTTACATTATTTTTTACATTACATAAAGAAGAATAAATTATAAAAAATGGCGGTAATTCAGTTTATACAGGGGGTAAATGAAGATGTTATTCCCGATGTTCGATTAACAAGATCACGTGATGGTAGTACTGGTACTGCGACTTTTCGTTTTGCTAATCCAAAAGTCTTAGAGGCTCAAACTACCAATAAGGGTACTATTACAGGAATGTATTTAGTAGATGAAGAAGGTGAGTTAGTTACAAGAGATGTAAACGCTAGGTTCGTTAATGGTAAACCACAGGGTATCGAAGCAGTGTATATAATGCAAAGTAAAGAAGATTGGGATAGATTCATGAGATTCATGGAACGTTATTCTGAAGATAATGGTTTAACTTTTACCAAAGCTAATTCAACGTAGGAATTAATTTTAATATATGTTTCTCTTTTGGCATTAAAGTAATAAAAAAATTAACAAATAATATTCTTTGATGCCAGAGATTACTTTATGTTTTTATTTCTTTGTGTTATTATATTACTATCAAAGGCGGGTATGGCCAAGTGGTTAAGGCAGTGGGTTGTGGTTCCACTATTCGCGGGTTCGATTCCCGTTACTCGCCCTTATGAAGTAAGTATCTATAATTTGCTAGTTTGATTCTATTTGTAGAATTTGTCTTATGTAATAATCTTGTTATATAGTTTTCAACGTTGCGGATACTAATATTTAAATTATGAGCAATATCTTTATTACTTAATCCATTGCTTACAGCAAGTAGGATAGTTATTTCTCTTCTTGTAAATTTTTTGTATTCATTCAGTTGACCAAATTTATAGATATAATCTCTGATTTCTTTTATTTCACTCTTTATATTGAGAATGTTTTGAATATTCTTTCTATCACATAAAACATTATCAATGATGGCCACTAATTCTTCAGGATCAAAAGGTTTACCTAAATATGCCTTACATCCCATTTTATATCCTTTGATTCTATCTTCTGTCATTCCTTTAGCCGTCAGAAAAATAAATGGTATATGCCCAATATTAGGACGAGTCTTTAATTGTTTTACAAGATCATATCCATTAATGTCAGACATTAAAACATCAATAATGATTAAGTCAATTTTCTCTTTATTGAGTCTAGATAATGCTGCTCTACCAGAGTTGCATACTATTACTTTAAACCCTTGTGTAATAAGATATTTTTTTATAGCCAGTAAAAGTGTCTCTTCATCATCGATTATCATTATCTTTGAAGACTGACGTGAAAGTAGAATTTCTTCTTTTCTTTTTTCTTTCATTATGAAGTTGCAGTTTTATTTTTTTCACTTATAATTAAGGAGTAATATTATTAAATATTAAAGACTGTAATATTTTTATTTAAAGTATTTTTTATCTAATTCAATTTTTAATCTAGTTTTATTTTTATGGGAAAAGTTTACGATTGGTTTGAGGAGCGTTTAGAAATTCAAGCTATTGCAGATGATATAACAAGCAAGTATGTTCCGCCACACGTTAATATTTTTTACTGTCTTGGTGGTATTACTTTTGTTTGTTTCATTATTCAAGTTGCAACTGGTTTTGCTATGACTTTCTACTACCGTCCTACAGTAGCAGAAGCATTTGCTTCAGTTGAATACATTATGACAGAAGTAAACTATGGATGGTTATTTAGATCTATGCATAGATGGTCTGCAAGTATGATGGTACTAATGATGATCTTACACATCTTCCGTGTTTACTTAACAGGTGGATTTAAGAAACCAAGAGAACTAACTTGGGTAACAGGAGTAACATTAGCTGTAACAACAGTATCTTTCGGTGTTACAGGTTATTCATTACCTTGGGACCAAGTAGGATATTGGGCTTGTAAAATTGTAACTGGAGTTCCAGAAGCTATACCTGTTGTAGGTGGAGTTTTAGTAGAACTATTAAGAGGTAGCGTAAGTGTAGGCCAAGCTACATTAACAAGATTCTACAGTGCGCACACATTTGTATTACCTGTTGTTGCGGCAGTTCTTCTTCTTACTCATTTCTTAATGATTCGTAAGCAAGGAATCTCTGGTCCTCTATAAAAAAAATTAATTTCATTATCAAGGAGTTATTAAATGTCTGTATTAAAGAAACCGGATCTAACAGATCCTAAGTTACGTGCTAAATTAGCAAAAGGAATGGGTCACAACTACTACGGTGAGCCAGCATGGCCTAATGACCTATTATACATGTTCCCAGTTGTAATTCTAGGAACTCTAGCTTGTTGTGTTGGTATTTCTGTATTATCACCATCTCCAATGGGTGAAAAGGCAGATCCATTCGCTACACCACTAGAAATTTTACCAGAATGGTACTTCTTCCCTACTTTTAACTTATTAAGAGTTATTCCTAATAAGCTTTTAGGTGTATTATCAATGGCAGCTGTTCCTGCAGGTCTGATTACTGTACCGTTTATTGAGAGTATTAACAAGTTCCAAAACCCGTTTAGACGTCCTGTAGCAATGACTCTATTCGTATTCAGTGTATTTGTTTCAATTTGGCTTGGTATTGGTGCTTGTGTACCTATTAATCAAGCTCTGACTCTAGGTTTCTTCTAATTCCTAGTTTTTTTGATTAAAAAAAGAAATACAAGAAAATCTTCTTTTTCTTGTATTTCTTTTATTTTTTTACAGAGTTACTTAATTGAACATTTAGCTCCAGCAGCTTCAAGTTCTTTCTTAGCTCCTTCAGCATCTGCTTTACCTACAGCTTCTTTAACAGTCTTTGGTGCAGATTCTACTAAGTCCTTAGCTTCTTTTAGTCCTAATCCAGTAAGTGTTCTTACAATTTTCAGGACAGCAATTTTCTTATCTGCTGGTACTTCTTCTAAAACTAAATCAAATTCTGTTTTTTCTTCAGCAGCTTCTTCACCACCTCCAGCACCAGGAGCCATCATCATCATACCGCCTCCAACAGGTGCTGCTGCACTTACGTCGAAAGTTTCTTCTATTTGTTTAACTAAATCTGCAGCTTCTAATAGAGTTAAAGATTTAAGTTGCTCGATAATTTCTTCTACTTTACTCATAATTTTATTGTTATATATTTTTATTACTTTGAATCAAGTGAGTATAAAACACAATTTAAGAGAACGCCTTGTCTCTAAGATCGCTAATATTTAGTTGTATTGATGGACCCATAGTACTACAAATATAGCAACTGTTCCAGTATCTACCTTTTACTCCAGAAGGTCTATTTTTATCAATAGACTCTTGAAGAGCTTCAAGATTCTCTAATAAGTCTTCTACTTTAAAATCAGCTTTACCGAAAGATACATGGACAACTCCTGTTTTATCTGCACGGTACTCTAATTTTCCTTTTTTAAATTCATTCACTGCAGCAACTACATCTGATGTAACAGTTCCAGATTTAGGAGATGGCATTAATCCTCGTGGACCTAAAACTTTACCAAGTTTCGCAATACTTGGCATTAAATCAGGTGTGGCAATTAAGCGATCAAAATCTAACATTCCGTTCATAATATCTTGGATAAGATCCTGAGAACCTGCTATATTTGCTCCTGCATCTAATGCCTCTTGTACTTTGTCACCATCCGCGATAACTGCTATACGAATTTTCTTTCCTGTTCCTTTAGGAAGAATAATAGTATTCCTTAATTGTTGATCAGCATATTTAGTATCTAGTTTTAAGCTTATGTGAACTTCCACACTTTCATTAAACTTTGCTGTAGCTGTTTCTTTAAGTAATTTTAAAGCTTCAATAGCTTTATAATCTCTTAATTCTACTTTTTGACGGATTTTTTCTACTCTATTGGATACTTTTGCCATTGTCTTTATTGAAATTCTTATATTAGTCTGAGATAGTAATTCCCATGTTTCTAGCTGTTCCTTCTATGATTTTCATAGCAGCCTCTACATTTCGTGTGTTAAGATCTGGAATTTTTGTCTCTGCTATCTCCTGTAACTGTTTTCTATTGATACTACCTACTTTAACTGTTTGTGGTTCTCCTGAACCTTTTGGAACACCTGCAGCTTTTTTTAACAGTACTGATGCAGGCGGTGTTTTAAGAATGAAAGTATAACTCTTATCCTCATAAACTGTGATTTCCACTGGTATAATTAACCCAGCTTTGTCTGCTGTTTTTGCATTATATTCTTTGCAGAAAGCAACAATATTGACTCCTCTTTGTCCTAACGCTGGGCCAATTGGAGGAGCTGGATTTGCTTTTCCGGCTTCTATTGCTAATTTAATGATACCGACAACTTTTTTGGCCATATTTTTTTTATCTTTTTTTGCACTTATTAATAAATAAACAGTACTTTTACCTGATACTTATGATGTTATTATACTATGGTTTTTATTTGTGTATAAAGGTTTATTCTTTTATTTTTAATCACGCCCTGAAGGACTTGAACCCTCGACATCAGGTTTTGGAGACCTGCGTTCTACCAACTGAACTAAAAGCGCTAATATTATTATAGCTCTAATATTTAAACTACGTCAACTTTTTACTTATTGAAACTTTTTTAACCTTTATAAATATAGATATATTAAAATAATCTTTTAACTATTTTTTATTTCATTTATCCATACAAAGTCTTTATTCATTAAGAATTTGAACATTCATAAAAAAAATCATGGCCTTATCTCTACCTAACAGCAAGATAGCTGAACAGGTTATACTCGCACATATCTTACTTAATAAACAAGAAACAGATATTATTTTCAATAGAATTTCTTCTGACATGTTCTATTCGAATGATTATAAAATCATTTATCAAATAATTTGTGATTTAAGGGAGAATAATATCCAAGTCAATTTTGACACCGTCTACAACAGCTTAGATACTACTAATAATAAACAAACTAATAATGACAACTACCTTCCAATACTAACTGAGTTAGTTAATCAATCTGGAAGATCAGGTGAATTAGAAAGTTACCTAATTTTATTATTAGATAAGTATTTAAGAAGGAGGCTTATCTTGTCAATACAAAAGATTTCGGAATTAGCCTATGATAACTCATTATCTTTAGAGAATATTTTTGATCAAGCAGAGCACTTGTTATTTGATGTTACTCAAAAGAAACCTAATTTAGGATTACTACCTGCTTCAGAAGTGTTGCTAGAAACTTTTCTTGACTTAGAAAGAAGGTCCAAGGAAGGACAACTCATAGGTGTCCCATCAGGTTTTTTTGATCTCGATTTGTTAACTCAAGGATTTCAAAAATCTGATCTTATTATTATTGCAGGGAGACCTTCTATGGGAAAAACGGCTTTTGCTCTTAATATTGCGAGAAATGTAGCAGACCTTCAATCTTTTCCTGTAGTCATATTTAGTTTAGAAATGTCAAGAAACCAAATTATTTACCGTTTTCTATCTAATGAGTCCGGTGTTAATAATTCTAAACTTCGTTCTGGGGCTATTAATGCTAATGAATGGCGATTAGTGAGTAAAGCTATCAATTCACTCTCTGACCTTAGTATTTATTTGGATGACAAGTCAGATATTACTATTTCAGATATAAGAACTAAATTAGCGAACCTTAAGTCACGCTTTAGTAATCTTGGTCTTATTATAATTGACTATCTACAGTTGATTTCTGATACTAAAGCTAAAGACAGTCGTGTACAAGAATTATCTCGCATTACTCGAAATCTGAAATTATTAGCTAAAGAGTTTAATGTACCAATTATTGTTTTATCGCAACTTAGTCGTAATGTCGAATCAAGAACTAATAAACGCCCTTTATTATCTGATCTTCGTGAAAGTGGATGTTTTGCAAAATCTACGAAATTATATGATTCTTTCCAAAAAACTAGGACGGCATCATTGATGTTTCGTTCTAATAAAAAATTAGATTTATTAGTAGGAATCAAAGATTTAAGAAAAAAAATATTGCCTATTCCTTCAAATGTAAAATCTTTATTTTCAACAGGTTATCACCTAATGTATACAATTATTGCATTTGGGCATTATGAGATAAAACTTACCAAAAAACATAAAATTTTAACACAACATGGTTGGAAAAGAATTGAGTTTTTATCACAATTAGATTTAATTTCTATTGTAGATAAACATAATTTTCTTTGGGTTAAGAGTATTTTGTCTTATATAAAAATGTTCTCGTTTTTTACTTTTCTACAAATCAATAAAATTGCACCTGGCAGTCAGGAAATAGTATATGATTGTTGGTTGCCCTTTACTAATAATTTTTTAGCTAATGGTTATGTTTTACATAACTCAATAGAACAGGATGCTGATTTAGTCCTTATGATATATAGAGATCAATATTATAGTAATGATAATAACAATGGTATAACTGATATTATTATTGCTAAACATAGGAATGGACCAGTAGGAACAGTGAACTTGTTATTTGACTCTGATACAGCAAGCTTCGGAAGTATCATTAATTAATTTATTGCCAGGAACCAGGGTTGAACTGGTGACACGTGGATTTTCAATCCACTGCTCTACCAACTGAGCTATCCCGGCATAATTGTAATATAGCACTTTATTTTTTATTTGACAAGAAAAAAGTGGTAAGTTTTATCTAAACTTTATTCAAGATAAAACTTACCACTGTTAGATTTAGCTTTGAGCTAATTCTAATTTGTCTCCTAATAACACTTGAACTTTACCTTCATCATCTACATCCATTACAGCAGTATCACCTTCTTGTATTTTCTCAGAAAGGAACTCTTCTGACAATGTATCTTCTAGTAATCTCATTACGGCTCTTCTTAGTGGACGAGCACCATAAATAGGATTGAATCCTTCATCTATCAGATGACTCTTAAACCTTGCAGTCACTTCTAATTGGATACCTTTTTCTGAAATTCTAGTAAATACTTCTTTCAGCATGATTTCAGCAATCTGACCAACTTCATCCTTAGTTAATTGTCTAAATACAATAATTTCATCAAGTCGGTTTAAGAACTCTGGTCTGAAGTATTGCTTTAATTCTTCATTAACTAAGCTTTTTATTCTGTTGTATTGTGAATCACCTGGATCATCAGATAGTTCAAATCCTAAACCACCTCCTCCTTTTTCAATAACTTTTGAACCCACATTTGATGTCAGGATTAATAAAGTATTTTTGAAGTCAACAACTCTTCCTTTAGAGTCTGTTAATCTACCATCTTCTAATATTTGTAAAAGTAAATTGAAAACATCAGGATGTCCTTTCTCAATCTCATCAAATAGTACAACAGTGTAAGGTCTTCTTCTTACAGCTTCCGTTAATTGCCCACCTTCGTTGTATCCTACATATCCAGGAGGTGAACCAATTAATTTTGAAACAGTGTGACGTTCCATATATTCAGACATATCAAGTCTGACCATGGATTCTTCAGAACCAAAGAAGTACGATGCTAATGCTTTTGTTAATTCTGTTTTACCAACTCCTGTTGGCCCAGAGAAGATAAAGCTTGCAATAGGCCTATTAGGATTTTTTAGTCCTACTCTGGCTCTTCTGATGGCTTTAGACACTGCCACAACAGCTTCATCTTGTCCAATAATTCTACCGTGTAGTGTATCTTCCATCTGTAGTAGTTTTTCAGATTCACTTCTAGTCATCTTATTCACAGGAATTCCTGTCCAGGCAGCTACAATTTGAGCAATGTCTTCTTCAGTTACAATAGACACTTCTTTAGCAGTATCTTCTTCTCCTTTTTTACTTTGTGCGATAGCTGCAATTTGAGCTTTTATCTCCATTTCCCTATCTCTTAACTGCCCTGCTGTTTCAAAATCTTGTCCTCGAACAGCTTCATCCTTTTGTTTAAGCACTTCTCTTAACTCTTTATCTAATTCCCTAGCTGCAGGAGGTAACTGAGAATTCATTAGTCTAACTCTAGATCCTGCTTCGTCAATTAGGTCAATAGCTTTATCTGGTAAGAAACGATCTGCTATATACTGATCAGCAAATTTTGCTGCAGCTGTAAGAGCTTCGTCTGAAATTACTAGTTTGTGGTGTTTTTCGTATCTGTCACGTAAACCGTATAAAATTTCAATAGTTTCTTCAACACTAGGTTCACCGACCATAACTGGCTGGAAACGTCTTTCCAGAGCTGAGTCTTTTTCAATATGCTTACGATATTCCTCTAAGGTTGTTGCACCAATACATTGCATTTCTCCTCTCGCAAGTGCTGGTTTTAATATGTTAGCAGCGTCAATAGCTCCCTCTGCAGCTCCTGCTCCAATAAGTGTGTGTACTTCATCGATAATTAAAATAACGTTATTAGCAACTCTAATTTCATCAATGATTTTCTTTAACCTCTCTTCAAATTCACCTCGATATTTCGTACCTGCAACTAATAGTCCAATGTCTAATGTTACTACTCGCTTATCTTCTAAAATATCTGGAACATCTCTATTAATAATTCTTTGCGCTAAACCTTCCGCAATCGCAGTTTTACCTACGCCTGGTTCTCCTATCAGAATAGGATTATTCTTTGTTCTACGTCCTAAAATTTGGATAACTCGTTCAATTTCTTTTGATCTGCCTATTACAGGATCTAATTTTCCTTCTGCAGCCTTTTGAGTTAAATTACTACCAAACTCTTCAAGAGTTGGCGTTTTGCCTTTGTTTTGACCACTTCCTGTACTAACTTCTGCAGTATCACCTAAAAGTCTTATTACTTGAGTTCTTACTTTAGAAAGATCTAATGCTAAGTTTTCTAAGACTCTTGCAGCAACACCTTCTCCTTCTCGAATTAATCCAAGTAAAAGATGTTCAGTACCTATATAGTTATGACCAAGTTGTCGAGCTTCTTCTAATGATAGTTCTAAGACTTTTTTTGCTCGCGGAGTAAATGGTATTTCCACTGCTACAAAACCTGAGCCTCTACCTATAATCTTCTCGACTTCTACTCGTGCATCTTTAAGGTTTACCCCCATAGATTTTAAGACTTTTGCAGCGATTCCTGTTCCTTCTCCTATCAGTCCTAAAAGTATTTGTTCAGTGCCTACAAAATTATGACCTAAACGCCTAGCTTCTTCTTGGGCTAGCATAATTACTTTTATTGCTTTTTCCGTAAAACGTTCAAACATAGATTTATGGTTTGATATATTCCCATTACCTTTGATACATACATTGTATTCTTAAAGCTGACTTTTATGTAACTGTATTAGTACATAACAGTATATTTATTAACATATAAAACCTATCTTTCATGTACTTTATAAAGGAAAATGCATTACTATATTTTTGTATTCGGTACTCATATAAAAAAAATAATTTATGAATTTAACAGTCTCGATCGACCCCTCATGTATAAAAAAATTGGAAAGTACTTATGTCAATTCCAATGTGCCAAAAATTTTAGTTGGTGATACTGTAAAAATAGGAGTTTCTATTACAGAAGGAAATAAAGAAAGAATTCAATTTGCACAAGGTGTTGTAATTGCTAAAAGTAATGCAGGACTTAATACTACAATAACTGTAAGAAAGGTAATGCAAGGTATTGGTGTAGAAAGAGTGTATTTAGTCAATTCTCCAAAATTAAAAACTATTGAAGTTTTACGTTCTTCTAAAATTCGTAGAGCAAAGTTATATTACTTACGTGACAGATCAGGTAAAGCGACTCGTTTAAAGCAAAGTTTTAAATAATAGAAATAATCAATAAACATTTTTTTCTTAGAAATATTGATGAAATATGTTCCTTAATTCATCACTATTTCTAAGAGAAGTATTGTTTTTTTGATTTTTCTATGGTAGCTTGATTAGTAGCAAAGAGGGTCGATGCCCGAGTGGTTAAAGGGGGCGGACTGTAAATCCGCTGGCTACGCCTACGTTGGTTCAAATCCAACTCGGCCCAATCTAGTTCAAAAGTAGAAGTTTAATTAAACTTTTACTTTTTTTTTGTTCTATACTCCCATCATTTGTGCATTGCTCTTTCCAGGTGCAACCATTGGGTAACAATTTTCATCTGGTACAACTTTAATATCAACTAAAATTGGGCCATCATATTCTAATATTTCTTTAATATTATCGTTTAAATCTTGTCTACTGTTGATTGACATACCTCTAATACCGTACGATTCTGCAACCTTCACAAAATTAGGTGCCCCCTTCTCCATATTAGAATGTGAATATCTTTCGCCATAGAATGCTTGCTGCCATTGTCTTACCATACCCTGCCATTTATTATTTATCACAATAATTTTGATAGGTAGTCCATATTGTGCAACAGTTCCTAGCTCTTGGATGTTCATTTGAAAACTTGCATCACCAGATATACATATCACTTGCTCATCTGGATGTGCTACTTGTGCTCCTATGGCCGCAGGTAATCCATATCCCATAGTTCCTAGTCCAGCACTTGTTAACCATCTTCTTTGGCTAGTTTTAATAAATTGAGCTGCCCACATTTGATGTTGTCCAACATCTGTGCTGAAATATGCTTTATTTGCGTTAGAGCTTATTTGAGAGATAACTTCTTGTGGTGATAAATTACTCGCATTTTTTGGTACTAAAAGAGGGTATTCACTTCTCCATCGATTTAGTCTATTTCTCCATGCTTGTACTTGTTCAAAATCAATGTTTCCTTCTTTCTTTAGTGATTCTAGTAAGTCTTGAATAAAATCTTTAACATCACCTACAATACCCACTTGAGGAGTACGGTTCTTACCAACCTCTGCAGCATCAATATCTACATGTATTACTTGCGCATGACATGCAAATTCATCCAGTTTTCCTGTAACTCTATCATCAAATCTTGCTCCTAAAGCTATTAGTAAATCACATTCACTTACAGCATAATTAGCGTAGACTGTTCCATGCATCCCCAGCATACCTAGAGATAAGGGATGATTTTCATCTATAATTCCTTTTCCCATTAATGTTGTAGCAATTGGAATTTCTAAATAGTTTACCAGTTCTGCAACTTCTTTATATGCTTCAGACACTATTGCTCCGCCACCAACGTAAAGTAAGGGTTGGCTTGATTGACGAATCAGATTTGCAGCTTGTTTAATTCTTTTTTGATCATGTTTAATTATAGGAGGACAACCTGATAATTTTACATCTCCTGGATTTACATGGACATAATCAAATTTTTCTAATCCAACGTCTTTTGGTATATCTACTAGAACTGGACCAGGACGTCCGTATTTGGCAATAAAAAAAGCGGCAGCAATAGTTTTTGCCATATCAGATGTATTTCTAACAACGTATGAATGTTTGACTATTGGTAATGTTACGCCAAAAATATCAACTTCTTGGAATGCATCCGTACCTATAAAAGATCTTCCAACTTGTCCAGTGATACATACCATCGCGACTGAATCCATATGGGCAGTAGCAATTCCTGTAACTAAATTAGTTGCACCTGGCCCTGAAGTTGCAAAACAGACTCCAACAGCTCCTGTAGCTCTAGAATATGCGTCACTTGCATGAGCAGCTCCTTGTTCATGTCGAACTAAAATATGTTCTATGAAACCTTCCTGTTCCCATGCATATAATTCATCATAAATTGGTAATATTGCTCCACCAGGATATCCAAAAATGTGTTTAACTTTGTGACGAACTAAACTATCTATTAAAGCAAATGCTCCTGTTGTATCTCTTTTAATTAAATTATTTGAAAGCATCTTGATGTTATTTTTTATAATATTTGTCTCAATATATTCTGTCTTGGTTATTCTAAACTCAACATAGCTTTCAGTGTGGTCCCTATAAATATTATTAAACTACTAAAAGCGAAGAAAAAAAGCACTGCTGTTTGTGGTTTACGCAACAAATTTAAAGCGGGGCCAAATATGATCAGTAATAACCCAATGACTGAGGAGATAAAGAACCTTGGAAACCGCAAAACATTTTCCCAGAACGTAGGCATATATTTATTTTTTGTACTTGAATTAAATTCGAGATAATAATTATTATATTACTATCTTTATTTCTCATTTTCGACTATCCGAATAAGAATATTTTCATTTTTTTAATTTACACTAATTTTTAGTGTCAAATATAAAAAAATAAATTGTATTGCTTCAGGTTAATTTAAGTGATACTATTTATTTATGCAAGGCTTAGTAGCTCAGTGGTTAGAGCAGGGGACTCATAAGCCCAAGGTCGCAGGTTCAAATCCCGCCTGAGCCAGTCTATGAAAAAAAAACTTTTTCTCTTCTATTTTCATTAAATTTAATGTACTATTTACATTAGTTATCTATAACAAGGAGAGGTGGCTGAGTGGTCGAAAGCGTCGGATTGCTAATCCGATGTACGAGTCAATTGTACCGAGAGTTCGAATCTCTTCCTCTCCTAATTAATCACATTATATAGTTATTTTTATTGACAAAAAAATAATTAGATTAGAATATAGTTCTACATGAATCAATGGGGTCGTAGTTCAATTGGTTAGAGCACCGCCCTGTCACGGCGGAAGTTGCGAGTTCGAGCCTCGTCGATCCCGTAAGGATAAATAAAAAATGAGCAATCTCATCAGTTTGATGAAGTTGCTCATTTTTTATTTATTATTACAGTTGAGACTGATAAATTGTCTTTTCAGGTAGTGGAGTATATTCTGCGACTATATTTCTGAATTCCTCACCACTGATTGTTTCTTTTTCTATAAGAATATCAACAAGTTGATCAATGACAACTCTGTTGTCCTTAATGATTTGTACTGTTTCATCATGACAATGTTGAATGATAGATCTTATTTGCATATCAATTCTTGATGCTACATCTTCTGAGTATTGAGAACTACCACCCATAGATCTTCCTAAGAAAGGATCTGAACCTTGACTTTCTAATGCTAATGGACCAATATTTGACATACCGAATCTTGTTACCATTTGTCTAGCCATTGATGTTACTTGTTGTAAATCATTGCCAGCTCCGGTTGTTACTTCTGGATATCCAAAAACAACTTCTTCTGCAGCCCTTCCACCAAGTGCTCCCATTATTCTTGCTAAAATTTGTGACCTAGAAATTAAAGATTGATCATCTGATGGTGTAAACCATGTTAAACCTTTTGCTTGCCCTCTAGGGATTAATGTAACTTTTTGAACTGCATCGTGATGTTTTAGTAAAGTACCTACTATAGCGTGACCAACTTCATGATATGCTATTAGTCTTTTTGTTTTACTATCCACTAATGCTGTACCTTCCATTCCCGCTATAACTCTGTCAATAGCCGAATCTACTTCTGACATTGTTGTAGCGTCTTTACGTCTTCTTGCAGTTAATATCGCAGACTCATTTAGTAAGTTTGCTAAATCAGCTCCTGAGAAACCAGGAGTTCTTTTTGCTATCACTTCTAAAGACACTTCTTCAGCTAATTTTTTGTTTCTTGCGTGGACATTAAGAATTTCTAATCTTCCTTTTACATCTGGAACATCTACAGTAACCTGTCTATCAAATCTTCCTGGACGTAATAGAGCTGAGTCTAGAACATCGACTCTATTCGTCGCTGCTATCACAATAATCCCTGTATTTCCTTCAAAACCATCCATCTCAGTAAGTAGCTGGTTTAATGTTTGTTCTCTTTCATCATTTCCACCGCCAATTCCTGTTCCTCTTTGACGACCTACAGCATCAATTTCATCGATAAAAATAATACATGGTGAATTTTCTTTTGCCTTCTTGAATAAATCTCTTACTCTTGAAGCTCCAACACCAACGAACATTTCAACAAACTCTGATCCTGAAATACTGAAGAAAGGTACTCCTGCTTCTCCTGCTATAGCTTTTGCTAACAACGTCTTACCGGTTCCAGGAGGTCCAACTAACATTACTCCCTTAGGAATTTTAGCACCGACTGCTGTAAATCTTTCTGGTCTTTTCAGGAAAGAAACTACTTCTTCGAATTCTTCTTTAGCCTCATCTACACCTGCTACATCACTAAAAGTTACTCCTGTTTTAGCTTCCATTTGGAATCTAGCCTTTGATTTACCAAAGTTCATAGCTTGTCCAGGTCCTCCTGGCATGTTACTTGATCTTCTAAATAAGAATGCAAGTCCGCCAATTAAGGCAATTGGGAATATAAGATTGCCAAGAATTCCCCAACTTGAATTTCCATCAACACTTGGATGTGCATCAATATCAACATTAGCCTTTCTTAATTTTGTAATTAATTCCGGTGCTGTCGCAGGTAATTCAACTCTAATTCTTTGTATTCTATTTCCTAATTCTGGCCCAATAGCTTCTACTATTGCAGTATGGCCATCATCGTATAAATCAACTCTTTTAACCCAGCCCATGTCTAAGTATTCTAAGAAACGACCATAAGTCATTCTTGAGCTAGCAATGTTCTTACCAAATTCTGTATTATTTGATCCTAAGAAACCTTGCCATACAAAAAATATGATTACCAGTGCTGGTAATGACCATAACAATATATTTTTCCAGGATATTTTCATAACTAACTTCTTTATTTCTTTATTATTGAATAATTAGATTCTATTCTAGATGATTTTTAGTCAATATTTTTTCTCTCACAAGTCTGTTTTTTTAGTTTCACACGCAATTTCATTAATCTATTGAACTATTATTTTCTCTTGTAAGAAAATACTTTTATTTTTTTTGTTTATATATTTTAATGAAATTAATGTATTAGAGAAAAAATTAGTAAAATTTTAAGTATTAAGAATTTTTCATTACCAATTTTATTATGGTTAAAAGAGGAGCAACGGTTAGAATTTTACGTAAAGAATCATACTGGTATCAAGATGTAGGTACTGTAGCTACAGTTGATACTAGTGGTATCAAATATCCTGTAGTTGTTCGATTTGAGAAGGTTAGTTATAGTGGTGTAAACACAAATAATTTCTCTCTTGACGAGGTTGTGGAAGTTAACTAAAAAAAATAAAGCTCTAGACTAATTTAATAGTCTAGAGCTTTTATGAAGTTGTATACTTATTCCTTCTATTAACTTCCTAAGCTTGCCCAGTCTACATCTACATTTTCAATGATTAATGATGAATTGTAAATTTGTAAAATGATTAATAGGAAAAGAAAGAATAATAACATAACAAAGCCCATAATAGGTGTTGTACCCCATCCTGGAGCAACTTTTCCATACTCAGAGTTAAGAGGTCTTAACAGTTCGCCCAATCTTGTTCTTAGTGCCATTGTTATACTTAGTAACGAATTTTTTTTGTTTTTACATTAGTAGTGAAACAGGAATATTTTGCTCGATTTTGAATACTCTACTACATTGAGTTGTTTTCATGCTCTTACATATCCTATTTATATCTTTGTAAAGCTGATAAGTTCTTTTCTCTCTAAAATTTTATCGAGAAAGTAGTCTATTTCCAATATATCATCTTCTTTGAATATTAATCCACAATGTTTACATTTGACTTGTTGTTCAATTATCAAATACACAAGACTGTACAACATTTCTTTAATATTTGTGTATCAGATTAACGTTTTCGTGTTTTTTCTTATGAAAATATTATTTTGTTAACAAAAAAAATAATTGTAATTTCTTACTAAGTTAATTTAATGATTTATTTTTTTTCAAAAAGTCTATCTATATATAATTTCGATATGTCTAATAAAGCATATCTTTCTTCTAATTATGCGAAGCTTTAGGTTTTCAGCTGTTTGTAATTTAAGTTATAATACCAAATATACATTATTACTCATCCTTATAATTTCTTAGAAAATAGGAAAAGCATACTTTTAAGAGTGCTTTATAAGATGAGTTATACATAGTGAATAATACTATAAAATAATAGATTTTAAAGCTTGCCTTATTATGGAAACTGCAACGGTCCTTATCATTTTTATTGCTAGTCTTTTACTTGGACTAACAGGTTACTCTGTTTATACAGCTTTTGGTCCTGGATCAAAGGAATTAAGAGATCCTTTTGATGATCACGAAGATTAAAAATTATGACTGGGAGTATTTAATAATTAATACTCCCAGTCATAAATAATTAGTAAAAACTAATTATTATTTCTTTGCAATTCTTGGTGGATCTCTAAAGAACACAGATGCAAATAGTACTGCTAGAGTACCGATAAGTAAAAAAGTGTATACAAGTGTTTCCATGATTTCTCTTAATAGATATTGTTATATTATGAGTGCAATTATTTAATAAATTCTTCTTAATAAGAAATATTAAACCACACCTTGCTTCTTAGTACTGCTATCACCAAGCTTTTGGAAAGCTCCAAATTCTACTTGCTCAGTAACCTCAGCTCCAATACCACTGAACACATCTCTAAATAGAGTTCTAGAACCATGCCATAGGTGTCCTAAGAAGAATAATAAAGCAAAATTAGCGTGTCCGAATGTGTACCAACCACGTGGGCTACTTCTAAATACACCATCAGATTCTAATGTTGTTCTATCAAATTCCATAACTTCACCTAGTTGTGCCTTACGTGCATATTTCTTAACTGTTGGTGCATCAGAGAAAGATTGTCCGTTCAGTTTTCCACCGTAGAAGTTTACAGTTACACCTACTTGTTCAATACTATACTTAGATTCAGCTCTTCTGAATGGAATATCAGCACGAATAATACCATCCTTATCAACTAAGATAACAGGGAAAGTTTCGAAGAATGCTGGCATTCTTCTTACAGTTAATTCTCTACCTTCTTTATCTTGGAAAACAGGGTGACCTAACCAAGCTTCAGCAATTCCATCACCTTTGTTCATTGGACCTGCACGGAATAAACCACCTTTTGCTGGGTTATTTCCGACATAGTCGTAGAATGCTAATTTGTCAGGAATTCTCGACCATGCTTCACTTAGTGATAAACCTTCGTTTAGTGAATTTTCAACTCTTCTTTCAATCTCTTGTTGGAAGTATCCACTATCCCATTGATATCTTGTAGGACCAAACAGTTCGATAGGTGTTGTAGCACTACCGTACCACATAGTACCTGTAGTAATGAATGCAGACCAGAAAACTGCTGCAATACTACTAGATAAAACAGTTTCGATATTACCCATACGAAGTGATCTGTATAATCTTTGAGGTGGACGTACTGCTACGTGGAAAACTCCAGCAATAAATCCAAGAATTCCGGCAGCAATGTGGTGTGAAGCAACTCCAGAAGGGTTAAACGGGTTAAATCCTTCTGGTCCCCATGCAGGTGCTACTGGTTGTACTTTACCAGTAATTCCATAAGCATCTGAAACCCAAATACCTGGTCCCCATGCTCCTGTAACGTGGAATGCACCAAATCCGAAACATAAAACACCAGATAATAGTAAGTGAATACCAAAGATTTTAGGTAAGTCAAGAGCTGGGTTTCCAGTTCTTGGATCTCTGAATAATTCTAGATCCCAGTATACCCAGTGCCAAACAGCAGCTAAGAATAATAGTCCTGAAAGTCCGATGTGAGATAATGCCACACCTTCGTAACTCCAGAAACCTGGATTGGAAATACTTTCACCAGTAATACTCCATCCTCCCCAAGAGTCAGTTACACCAATTCTTGTCATGAAAGGCATTACAAACATCCCCTGTCTCCACATAGGATTTAAAACAGGGTCTGAAGGATCAAAAACAGCTAACTCATATAATGCCATTGATCCAGCCCATCCTGCTACTAATGCTGTGTGCATTAGGTGAACAGCGATTAGTCTTCCTGGGTCATTTAAAACAACAGTATGTACTCTATACCAAGGTAGTCCCATTGACTACTCCTTTTATTTTCTTATTCTATTTGATAAACTTTCTTACTTTTCAATATTAATATTATAGAGTAAGAAATGATATTTATTTACTTAAAATTTACCAGTTGTCCCGATAACTAATGGATTTTTATATAGATAACTTATTAATTAATCCTGCTAAAAGTTGATTTTATTGAGATCCTATACTATAACTATTATTGGGAATGCTAATAAAGTGATACCATTTTATTTTTCCCTTTCAAGTATTAAGATTGTCATTAGCATAAATGCACTCGAATTGCGCACATGAAGCATTAATGTTTTAGTTTTTCTAAGCTTAATGATCATTTAAAAAGAAATAAGTATTATCTTTTCAAATATATAGGAGGTCAAAATATGGCGAGTTATACAGTTAAATTATCTGGTGGTGGTGTTGATGCAAGTATTACTTGTCCAGATGATCAATACCTTTTAGATGCAGCTGAGGAGCAAGGAATTGATTTACCTTACTCTTGTAGAGCTGGAGCTTGTTCTACTTGTGCTGGTAAGGTAACTGCTGGTACAATTGATCAATCTGACCAATCTTTTTTAGATGATAGCCAAATTGGTGATGGTTTCGTTCTAACTTGTGTTGCTTACCCAACATCTGATTGTACAGTTCTTGTACACCAGGAAGAGTCTCTATACTAATTTTTAGTAATGTAAAAAAGCAGTCTTTTATAATCTTATGATTATAAAAGACTGCTTTTTTATATTACTAAAAGCTATCTAAAGTCTGACATCAATATCAATACCAGAAGGAAGATCTAACTTCATTAAAGAATCTATTGTTTTTGATGAAGGATCGTAAACATCAATAATCCGTTTGTGTATCCTAACTTCAAAATGTTCTCTTGAGTCCTTATTAACATGAGGAGATCTTAAGACACAATAAATTTTTCTTCGAGTGGGCAATGGGATTGGTCCCATAGTTAAAGAATCAGTTCTTGATGCTGTATCGATAATCTTTTCACAAGATTCATTAAGAAGTGAAATTTCATAACTTTTCAGCCTAATACGAATTTTCTGCTTTTGCATTTTATGATAATTTGTTTTATTTTCCTTATTCTAGTATTTTAGATACTACACCTGCTCCAACTGTTCTTCCACCTTCTCTAATAGCGAAACGCATTCCTTTTTCGATAGCAATTGGGTGAATTAATTGTGCTGTCATTTTAATTCTATCCCCAGGCATTACCATCTCTGCAGCTGAACCATCATCTGCTGTAAATTGTGCAATTGTACCAGTTACATCTGTAGTTCTAACATAGAATTGTGGTCTATATCCAGTAAAGAAAGGAGTGTGTCTACCACCTTCTTCTTTTGTTAATACATAAACTTCACCTTCGAATTTAGTATGAGGAGTGATAGCACCTGGTGCTGCCATAACCATACCTCTTTCGATATCTGTTTTTTGGATACCACGAACTAGAACTCCAACGTTATCTCCAGCAAGAGCTTCTTCTAAACTCTTTTGGAACATTTCTAAACCTGTAATAGTTGTATTACGTGTTTCACGTAGTCCTACAATCTCAATAGTATCTCCTACTGTCGCTTTTCCTCTTTCGATACGACCAGTTGCAACTGTTCCACGTCCTGTGATAGAGAAGACATCTTCAACTGCCATTAAGAATGGCTTGTCAACTTCTCTTTCTGGGTCTGGAATATACTCATCTACTTTTTCCATTAATGAGAAAATAGTGTCTACCCATTTATCATCTCCCTTCTTAAGACCAGGGTTCTTAGCCAGTGCTTCAAGTGCTAGTAGAGCTGATCCAGATACGAAAGGAATTTCTCCGCCTGGGAAATCATACTTGTCAAGTAGTTCTTGTACTTCTAGTTGTACTAATTCTAGTAACTCTTCATCATCTACCATATCCGCTTTGTTAAGGAATACAATAATGTATGGTACACCAACTTGCTTTGCAAGTAGGATGTGCTCACGAGTTTGTGGCATAGGTCCATCTGCAGCCGAACAAACAAGAATAGCACCATCCATCTGAGCAGCTCCTGTAATCATGTTCTTAACATAATCCGCGTGACCTGGACAGTCTACGTGTGCATAATGACGATTTTCAGTTTCGTACTCTACGTGTGCAGTGTTAATAGTAATACCTCTAGCTCTTTCTTCTGGAGCTGAATCAATTTCATCGAATTGCTTACTAACACCAGTAACAGAAGATAATGCAGATGATATTGCAGCTGTTAAAGTAGTTTTTCCATGGTCTACGTGACCGATTGTACCAATGTTTACGTGTACCTTTTTACGATCAAACTTTTCTCTTGCCATTTTTAAGGGTTATAAATCTTATATGTTATACACTCTTGTTGCTTTTGTTTTTTACTGTACTTATTTAGAAGCGATAGCTTGCAAATGCTTTGTTAGCTTCTGCCATACGATGAATCTCTTCTCTTTTTCTAATTGAATTTCCTGTTTCATTAGCTGCATCGATTAATTCATTAGCTAATTTTATTGCCATACTTTTCCCAGCTCTTTCTCTGGAATATTTAGTAATCCAACGTAGAGCTAAGTTTGTACCTCTAAAAGCTCGAACTTCCATTGGAACTTGATAAGTAGAACCACCAACTCTACGTGCTTTAACTTCTACTAATGGAGTAACTTTACGAATAGCAGATTCTAAAACTGTAAGTGGTTCTTCTCCAGTTTTTTCTTTGATTATGTCAAAAGCTTGGTAAATAATTCTTTGTGCTAGGTGTTTTTTTCCTTCCTTCAGTATTCTCACTGTTAGCATGCTAACTAATCGACTATTGTAAACAGGATCTGGGACAGCTAATCTTTTTTTTGTAGTTGTACGTCTTGACATCTTTTTTTTTCTTAATTTTTACAAGATTCTAAATATTATTCTTTTGGTCTCTTTGCTCCGTATTTTGAACGGCTTTGCTTCCTGTTTTTTACGCCTGAAGCATCTAGAGTTCCTCTAACAATGTGATATCTTACACCTGGTAAATCTTTAACTCTTCCTCCTCTTAAAAGCACTACTGAATGCTCTTGGATATTGTGACCAATTCCTGGTATGTAGGCAGTAACTTCAAAACCTGAAGTTAAGCGTACTCTAGCAACCTTTCTTAGGGCTGAATTCGGCTTTTTCGGCGTAGTTGTATAAACTCTAGTACAGACACCTTTTCTTTGTGGACAACTCTTTAGTGCAGGTGACTTAGTTTTCTTTTTTATTTTTTTACGTTCTGATCTAATTAACTGTTGAATAGTTGGCATGATTTGTGATTATATAATTGATTATTTCCGAATAGTTCTTTTGACTATTGAGAACTTTTGCATGATCAATACGATGCAATCTAAAATTAGTTAGACATTCCATATTTTTTCATGAACTTTTCAACTCTACCTTCTGTATCTAACATAGCTGATGATCCAGTATAAAAAGGGTGATTACCTGACCATATATCTACGTTTAATTCCGGTTTTGTTGAACCAACTGTCATTACTAATTGACCATCGCAAAAAACTTTTGCTTCATCGTACCATTTAGGATGAATGTCTTTTTTTGGCATATTTGAATTTTTGTTATATTAATAGATAAATAATTATCTCTTTGAGAACTGAGGTGCTTTTCTGGCTTTCTTTAGTCCGTACTTCTTTCTTTCAATTTTTCTTGAATCTCGAGTTAAATAGCCTTCAAATTTCAGAGCAGTTCTATTTTCTGGATTGATTTTGCATAATGCTCTAGCCAATCCAAGTCTTATAGCTTCAGTTTGACCTGTTAATCCACCACCATGTGCATTAACATGTATATCATACTTTTCTTCTAATCCTAAAGTGCTAAGTGGCGATGTAGAGATACGAATATAGTTTGGACTATATTGTAAATAATTTTCACTTGCAACTCCATTAATTGTCATTTTTCCAGATCCTGGAATGACTCTTACTCTTGCTGTTGATTCTTTTCTGTTGCCTGTAGCAAAATAAACTGTTTTATCTACCATTTAATCTATTAGTTATATGTTTACAATTTCAGGTTTCTGAGCCGTATGCGGATGCTGATCACCTTTATAAACTTTTAACTTCGTAAAAAGTTCTCTTCCTAAAGGTCCCTTCGGTAACATACCTTTAATTGCTTTTTCAACGACTCTACCTGGCATTCTTTGTTGCAGTTCGTTAAAAGTCTCTAATTTCATACCTCCTACCTGACCTGAGTGATGACGGTAAAACTTATCAAATCGCTTTTTTCCACTGATTTGTATTTTATCAGCGTTGATAACAATTAATGCATTTTTTATGTTTCTACTAGGATTATAACTTGGTAAGTTTTTACCAACTAAGATTCTTGCTGCTTCTGTTGCAAGTCTACCAAGTGTTTTAGATTCAGCATCGATGATGTACCATTGGCAATCATGCTCAATTGCTGGATAAAGGGTTGTTTTATTCATATTTTTTTGTCTTTTGATTTAAATATTCTCAAAATGTAATCTTGAATTATTATTTTGAAATTACATATTTTTTATCGTTCTTTCTTTAGGTAGATTAATCCCTAGTCGTTTCTGTAATGCGTCGATAACTTCTTCAGCGGATTTTTGACCGAAATTTTTTATTTCTATTAGATCTTCTTGTGAATAATCTAATAAATCAGCTACAGAGTGAATTTGAGCTCTTTTTAAACAATTATATGCTCTCACAGATAATTGTAATTCTTCTATTAATATTTGATTAACTGTAGTCTCTGATGATTTATCTTCATTTTCTTTTGACTTAAAGTCAATTTCTTTGAATGGAGAAAATAAACTAGTTAAGATCTCTGATCCTTCACTAATTGCTTCATGCGGAGTTATACTACCATTTGTCCATATTTCTAAAGTTAATTCATCTTGCATTGTTTCATTGTTATGCCTAGAGTCTTCGACTGTGTAACTAACTTTTCGAACAGGCATGAAAACTGCATCAACCTGTAAAAAATCAATAGAAGGTTCATCTGCTCCCCTTTCTATTAATTGATATCCTTTGTTTGTTTCAATTCTAAATTCCATTTCTAGAGTGTTATTGCCGCAAATAGTTGCGATATATTGATTACCATCCATGACACTGACTTCAGAAGGTAAATCAAAATTTCCTGCAGTAACAATTGTTGGACCTTGTATACTCAGTCTGCCAACCATAGGCTCTCTAGTTTCTGTTCTGAATACAATTTCTTTCAAATTTAGAAGGATCTCAAGAACATCTTCCCTAACTCCTGGTATTGTTGAAAATTCATGACTAACACCTGCAATTCTTACTGCTACTATTGCAGCTCCTTCTAAATCAGACAACAGGGTTCTTCTTAAAGCGTTACCTAATGTTGTCCCTTGTCCTTTTTCTAAAGGTCCTATGATAAATTTACTATAATAATCTCTTGGACCTTGTATTCTAGATTCTACACACGCAATATCAAAATTAGGCATAAGATTATTTTGGATTGACCTATATTTTTTTTATTAATAGATCTTAAACACGTCTTTTCTTAGGAGGACGGCATCCGTTATGAGGAACAGGAGTAATGTCACGTATTAATACAATCTCTAGTCCCGCTGCTTGTAAAGCACGTATAGCTGTTTCTCGTCCTGCACCAGGTCCATTAACAAGTACTTCAGCTTTTTTCATTCCTTGGCTCACTGCTTCTTTACTTGCTTTTTCTGCAGCTATTTGTGCCGCAAATGGAGTGCCTTTTTTTGCTCCCTTAAAACCAATGGCGCCACTTGATGCCCAAGAAACTGTTTCACCATTGGTTGTACTGATAGTCACTATAGTGTTATTGAATGTTGATTGAATGTGTGCAACACCATTAGCGGCTGTCTTTTTTTTCGCTTTACCAACACCTTTTCTTATCTGTCTAGCCATTCTTTTATTTATTTATTTGCTAAAAATTTAGTTATTATTTCTTCTTACCCGCAACTGTTTTTTTACTTCCACGACGTGTTCTTGCATTAGTTCTTGTTCTTTGTCCTCTTAGAGGTAAGCCCTTTCTATGTCTTTGTCCTCTAATACAATTAATCTCCATGAGTCTTTTGATACTCATAGTCTCAATTCTTTTTGCAGGCCCTTCTACTAAGTAAGATTCATCAATAATTTGTCTTATAGTACTAACTTGTTCATCTGTTAAGTCTTTACACCTAATACTATTATGTACATTGGCTCTTTCTAAAATTTTTTGTGAACTCGATAAGCCTAGACCATAAATGTAAGTTAAAGCTATTTCTATTCTCTTGTGTTTTGGTAAATCAACTCCTGCTATACGTGCCACTTGTTGCCCTCCTGATGACTTTGTTTTTAATTTTAATATGGACTATTTTCTTTTCATTTTTGCTCTTCCTTGTCTTACTTTAAGTCTTGGATCAGTCTTACATATGACATATACTCTGCCTCGTCTTTTTACAATTTGGCAATCTTTACTACGATTTTTTAATGTTCCTATAGAACTTACGACTTTCATTTTTTTACTTGTAGGGATTTATTTATAGGGAAAACTGATAAATGAAAATATGAAATATTGCAAACTATTTCATAATATTTTCATAATTTTTTGATATTAGATAAGTTTGTATCTGTTTTGCTGTGTCAATAGCAACACCCACAAGAATTAATAGCGAAGTTGCACCTAATCCCTTGAATGTAGATATACTAGTTATACTTTCTATTAAAGTAGGTATAATTGCTATAAAAGCTAAGAACAATGCTCCTAAGAATGTTAGTCTATTCAATGTTTTTTGTAAATAATTCACAGTAGCTTTTCCAGGTCTTACTCCGGGTATACTTGATTCCATTTTCTTCAAGTTTTGTGATATATCGCTAGGATTAATCACTAACGATGAATAAAAGTAGCTGAAGAATAAGATAAGTGAAAAATAGAAGATAGTATAAATGTACTTGTTATTGCCAGCTGGCGACAGTTGAAGTAATAAATTTTTTATAATCTCATTACTGATAATTTGTTGTAAGTATGCAGGTAAAACTAAGACTGCCGATGCAAAAATTATGGGCATCACTCCACCCTGATTTAATCTTAAAGGTAAATAACTTGTTTTATTTTGTGATTGGCCCTTGCCTAATTGCCTAGCTGAGACAATAGGAATTCGTCTAGTACCTTCTTGCACAAATATAATTCCTATTATTATTAGGAAAAATATGCTAGCAAGTACTACTAAATCCATAACTGTCGGATTATTGGAAGCTATTGCAGATTTTTGTTGCACAAGTTTAGGTAAACCAGCGATAATATTAATAAAAATCAGCATTGATGGACCATTACCAACTCCCTTCTCTGTTATTTGTTCAGAAAACCACATAATCATCATTGATCCTGTAGCTAGTGCAAGAGACATCTGTATTACAAAAGTTGTGTCCCAGTTAAAAACATAAGGTCTTACCCACAGTGACACACCAATACCTTGAATGGTTGCCCAAAAAAGTGCAATGTAACGAGTAAATTGTGAAATTTTCTGTCTTCCTGCTTCTCCTTCTTCCTTTTGTAACTTTTCTAGGCTTGGTATAGAGGTTGTTGCAAGTTGCATAACAATTGATGCATTAATATAAGGTACAATTCCAAGTGCAAAAATACCTATTGATGCAAAACCACCACCGGAAAACACGTTTAAGAAACTCACAATTGGATTTGTTGCGATACTTTGATAAAAAGCATCATGATCAACACCCGGAATAGGAATAAATGTACCTAATCTTGAAAGTATAATTAACAGTAATGTTAATCCAATTCTTTGAGTGATTCCTTTTTTCTTGATATTACGACTAACTATTTCCATATTTTTATAATTTTTATATTAATTAATTTAATCTCCATTAACTATGAAATTAGTTAATGGAGATTAAATTAATTAAACAGTCAAGTTTCTATTCGCTGATATTTCAGTAAAAGTCTGTAGTCGATTAAGAGCATCAGTTGCAGCTCTGGCATTATTTAATGGATTACTAGATCCCAGTTGTTTTGCTAGAATATTTTTAACTCCGGCGAGTTCTAAGATTGTTCTAACTGATCCTCCAGCAATAACCCCTGATCCTGGTGCTGAAGGACGCATAATAACTTTAGCAGCACCAGCTCTACCTTGTATAATATGCGGTATAGAATTATCTTTTGTTAAAGCTACAGATACAAGATTTCTTCTTCCATCGGCAGCCGCTTTTTTTACTGCACCAATAACATCACTTGCCTTGCCAACACCTACACCAACTTCACCTTTTTCATTACCAATAACTAAAATAGCTCGGAAACTTAACTTTTTTCCTCCTTTTACTACTTTAGTAACTCTTCTAATCTGGACAACTCTTTCTTGCCACTCTGTATCCCTTTCTTTGGATCTATTTCCTCTTTTTTGATTAGACATTATATATATTTTTTGTATTTAAAAATTCAAGCCTTCTTTTCGTGCAGCATCAGCAAGAGCTTTGATTCTGCCATGGTAAAGTCTTCCACCTCTATCGAAATTCACCCGATCAATTTTATTTTCTATTGATCTTTTGGCGATAACTTCACCAACAAGAGTAGAAGCTTCACATGTCCTTCCCGATGCAATTTTTGCTTTAACTTCTTTGTCTAAAGTTGAGCATGATACTAATGTGTTACCACTAACATCATCAATTACCTGAGCATATATATTTGTGTTCGATCTGAAAATAGCTAGTCTAGGACATTCGGATGTACCTTTAACTTTGCTTCGAATTCTTTTTCTTGTTTTTTTAACTGATTCCTTAGTAGCCATTTTTACTATGTTTATTATGTTGTTATGTTACTTTCCTGTCTTACCAGCTTTCTTTCTAACATATTCTCCTTCATAACGAACTCCTTTTCCTTTATAAGGTTCCGGTGGACGAGTAGCTCTAATATTAGCAGCGACTTGACCAACAAGTTGCTTATCTATGCCATTAACAGTCACTTTAGTGTTAGCTTCTACGGCTAAGTTGATCCCTTCAGGAGCAGGAATCGTAATTTGATGACTATAACCGACGTTAAGAACAAGTGACTTACCTTGGACCTGTCCACGATAACCAACACCTTGTAATTCTAATTTTCTTTCAAAACCATCGGTAACACCTTTAATCATGTTAGCGACACTTGCTCTATAAGTTCCATGAAGCTTCTTGGCTTGCGGAGAATTATTTAGTGCTTTAAATGTAATAATATTGTCACTAGTATTTATATCTATTCCCACCTGATTAGATACGGGCATAGATAATTCTCCTTTTGGACCTTTAACAATAATATCTTTATCGACACTGACAGTAACTTTACTTGGTACCTTTACAGGTGCTCTACCTATACGAGACATATTTCTTCTATTATCTTATTTATTTACCAGATATAACATAAAACTTCACCTCCAAGACCTTGATGACGGGCCTTGTTATCAGTTAAAACACCTTTTGACGTTGAAATTATTGCGACTCCTAATCCACCTAGCACTCTAGGTAATTCCTTTCTGTTTGCATAAACACGTAAACCAGGTCTACTAATTCTCTTTAAAGATGTTATAACTGGTTCTCCTTCTCTTCCTTTGTACTTTAGCGACAGTAATATTTGTCTATTAATACCATCACCGATTTCTTCGAAATTTTCTATAAATCCTTCTTCTAATAGTACAGAAGTAATACTTCTTGTCATTTTTGTTGAAGGGATTTGCACTATTTTGTGACGAGCTAAATTTGCGTTTCTGACTCTTGTAAGCATGTCAGCTATTGTATCATTTACCACGATGACTCCAGATAGTTAATTTTGTTGATTATTAGTTGTTAAATGGCATTCCCATAGCTTTGAGAAGTGCAATTCCTTCTTGTTGAGTTTTAGCTGTTGTTGTAATAGCTATATCCATTCCTCGTATTTGATCTACTTTATCAAACTCAATTTCAGGGAAAATAATTTGTTCTTTTACACCATAATTATAATTACCACGACCATCAAATTGCTTTATTGATACGCCTCTAAAATCTCGAATTCTTGGTAGGGAAAGATTGACAAATCTTTCTAAGAACCCATACATCATCTTACTTCTTAGTGTTACAGCTAATCCAACAGGCATACCATCTCTAATTTTGAATCCTGCTACGGATTTACGTGCTTTAGTTACGACAGGTCTTTGTCCTGTGATTGTTGCCATTTCACGTATAGCGCTTTCCAATGCTTTATTATTTTTAGAAGCATCACCCAATCCCTGATTAATCGTTATCTTAGTGATTTTCGGAACTTCATGTATATTCTTGTATTTGAATTGTTCCATTAACATTGGAACAACTGTTTCTTTATATTTTTGTCTAAGATTCTGATTCATTTATTTATTTAGTACTTAGTAATTTCTTGAAGACACGTATTTTATTCCCTGATTCATCAGTTTTATAACCTACACGACTAGCTATTTGTTGTTCTTGGTTATATAGCATTACGCTAGAACTATGTATGGGTGCTTCAAATTGTGATATCTTGCCAACATCTCCCTCTTTTCGAGGTTTAACATGTTTTCTTTTGATGTTAACTTCTTTTACTACGACTTTATTTTCATTTTTTAGAATCCTAACTATTTCTCCTATTTTTCCTTTATCTTTTCCAGAGATAACTTTAACTGTATCTCCTTGTTTTACATGATTAGATAAAGCTTGAATTGTTTTTTTCATTAAAGTACCTCCGGTGCTAAGGATACGATTTTAGTAAAATCTCTATCTCTTAATTCTCTTGCGATTGGACCAAAAACTCGTGTCCCTCTAGGATTATTTTCTTTGTTAATAATAACAGCTGCGTTATCATCGAAACGAATAGACATACCATCTTTTCTACGGATAGTACTTTTTGTTCTCATAATAACAGCACGGACAACATCAGATCTTTTAATAGGCATATTAGGAGTTGCATCTTTTACAACCCCTATAATGACATCTCCAATACCTGCAAACTTACGGTTTCCACCTAGAATACGAATGCACATGATCTTTCTTGCTCCGCTATTATCAGCGACATTCAAGTATGTTTGGGTTTGTATCATTTTTTATTCTCCAAGTACCTGATTATCTAATTTTAATGATTTTTGCTTTATTGCTTTTAGTTCCCACCTCTTAGTTTTACTAAGTGGTCTAGTCTCACTTATCAATACAATATCTCCTACACTACATTCATTAGTACCATCATGTACTTTATAACGCTTTGTTTGAGCAACAATTTTTCCATACCTTTTGTTTGTTACACGATTCTCAATGGATACAACAATAGTTTTATCCATTTTGTCGCTAACAACAACTCCTAATCTTTGTTTTAGAGGCATATAACTTTTGTAAGGCTTTAATTTTTATTTTCTTTTCTTTGTCGTTCAATAGTCATTAGCTGAGCTATTTTACGCTTAGTATGCTTAAAAAGATGAGGTTTAAAAGTTTGGCGAGTAGCTTTTTTTAAACGCATATCAAAAAGAGATTTTTTAGCATCTACTATTTCTTGTGATAATTTAACATCATCTAAATCTTTAAGTTCTGAGAAGCTCTGAAATGACATATATTATACCTCCATTTTAGATACAAATTTAGTTTTTATAGGCAATTTATAAGATGCTTTCTTCATAGCTTGATAAGCAACATCTTGTGGAACACCTGCCATTTCAAAAAGCATATGACCAGGCTTAATTACAGCAACCCAATGATCAGGTGCACCCTTTCCAGCTCCCATTCTTGTTTCTGGTGGCTTTTTAGATATTGACTTATCTGGGAAAACTCTAATCCATAATTTACCAACTCTTTTTACATAACGAGTAATAGTTCTTCTAGTAGCTTCTATTTGTCTTGATGTTAACCAAATAGGTTCTAGGGCTTGGAGACCATAATCACCAAAAACAACAGTATTTCCTCTTGTTGCTACACCACGTAATCTTCCTCTATGAGGTTTCCGAAACTTTGTTCTTTTAGGACTAAGCATTATTATATTTCTTTATTTAAATTGATTTCAGTTTAGATTAATTACTCAATTTTTTTTTCGATTTATCAGGAGTAACTTCACCATTAAACACCCAAACTTTAATTCCTAGAATACCGTAAGTAGTGTTTGCTTCCTTTGTAGCATAATCAATATCAGCTCGCAGTGTTTGAAGCGGCACTCGACCTTCACGAACCCACTCACTTCTTGCTATTTCAGCACCATTTAATCTACCTGAAACTTGCACTTTAATCCCCTGTGCATTAGCTCGTTGAGCCTTTTGAATAGCTTGTCTAGTAGCTCTCTTAAATGGTATTCGTTTTTCTAATTGCTCTGCAATAAATTCACCAATAAGGTTCGCATCTGCATCCATATTTTTTAACTCTGTAACATTAACTCTAATTTGAGTGCTACATTTTAAAACTTTCTGCAAATCTTCTTTAATCTTATCTATACCACTTCCAGAGCGCCCTACAATAATACCAGGCCTAGAAGTATGAATATGAAGTTCTACTTGTTCTGATCTCCTTTCGATTTCAATTTTTGAGATTCCTGCGCTAGAAAACTCACGCTTTATATAAGCTCTGATTTTATAATCTTCTTCTAAAATCGAAGGATATGTTTTTTGATCTGCGAACCATGATGATCTATGATTCTGAGTAATTCTTAATCTAAATCCTAAAGGATGTACTTTTTGTCCCACTGAAAACTCCTTATAAATTTTATACTTTAGCTAGAGAAACTCTAATATGACATGTTGGCTTTTTAATTTTAAAACCTCGACCTTGAGATCTAGGTCTAAAACGTTTAAAAACAGGGCCATCATCAGCTGAAGCTGAGTGAATTACAAGGTCATTTTTATCTAAACCGTTATTATTTTGTGCATTTGCACCGGCTGATTGAACAACTAAAAGAACGGGCTTACAAGCTGCGTACGGCATAAATTCCAGTATCATTAAAGCCTCTTTATAAGATCTGCCTTCTATTTGCTTTAAAACTCGTCTAACTTTCGTAGGAGACATCCGTATGTATTTTGCTCTCGCACTGACAGTATTTAAAGGTAAATTCATTTTTTCTTAAAGGTATTTAACGTCGTGATTTCTTATCACTTTTTACATGAGATCTAAAATTTCTCGTAGGTGAAAATTCACCTAATTTATTTCCTACCATTTGTTCTGATACATATACAGGCACATGCTGTTTACCATTGTAAACACCAATCACATGTCCTACCATTGATGGAAGAATTGTGGAAGATCTAGACCACGTTTTTACAACGACTTCATCACTTTTCTTATTTTTGTCTAGAGCATTGATCTTTTTTAGAAGATGTGCAGCTATAAAAGGCCCTTTTTTTAATGATCGACTCATATTTAATTAGTGTTATATCTTAATTTATACAATTTATTTTCTCTTACGAATAATACAGAAATCACTGTATTTATTGTTTCTTCTTGTTTTTATTCCTAAAGCAGGCATACCCCAAGGTGTGACAGGTTTAGCTCTACCAATTGGAGATCTTCCTTCACCACCACCATGTGGGTGATCGCAAGGGTTCATTACAACACCACGAACTGTAGGGCGGATACCTAACCATCTTTTTCTTCCGGCTTTACCTAATACTAAGTTCTTATCTTCTGCGTTTCCAACCTCACCAATAGTTGCATAACATCTATTGTGTACAAGTCTTACTTCACCAGAGGGCATCTTTAATGTGACAAAATTTCCTTCTTTTGCTACAACTTGAGCAGATGTGCCAGCAGATCTGATTATTTGACCACCTCTTCCTGGAATTAATTCTACATTATGAATTGAAGTACCTAAAGGAACACTAGATAAGGGTAAAGCATTCCCAATTTCTATAGGAGCTTGAGGACCTGAGACTACTACTGAACCTATTTCTAATTTTTTAGGGTGTAAAATATATCTTTTTTCACCGTCTGTATAATGTAATAGCGCTATTCTTGCATTTCTATTAGGATCATACTCAATCGATGCAACCTTAGCTTCTATTTCAGATTTATTTCTTTTAAAATCTATGATTCTATATCTTTTTTTATGTCCTCCACCTCTGTGCCTGATTGTAATGACACCTCTATTATTTCTCCCTGCTTTTGACATTTTTTTAGCCAAAAGAGATTTTTCTGGTTTCTTTTTAGTTAAATTAGTAAAATCAGCGACCGAACGGTTACGTGTCCCTGGCGTAATTGACTTATAAATGCGTATTGCCATAACTTAATAAATTAGTACATTCCATATAGGAAATTATATTTTTAATTTTCAGAGAACAGATCAATTGAGCTTCCTGATTCAAGACTAACAATAGCTCGCTTATATTTTGGCTTTTGTCCTATAAATTTTCCAATTCTTTTTTTCTTTACAGGAGCATGATAAGTATTTACAGCAGTTACTTTTACTTGGAATAAATATTCAATTGCTGATTTGATTTGTTCTTTGTTTGCTTTTATATCAGTCGCAAATGTATACTGATTAATTTCAAGCAATCGAGTAGCTTTATCTGTGATTATTGGATATTTAATTAAATCAATAATTTGTCTGTAATTTGTATTATTCACTGTAAACCTCGCATATATGTTTTAGTGCATTTTCTGTAACTAATATTTGATCTGTCTCTAAAAGATCAATAATATTGATAGTATTGGCAGAAGTTAACTTTAAATTTCTTACATTGCGGATTGATAAAGCTAACTTTTTATCATGCTTATCCGTAATAATTAATTTCTTTTGTTTAGGTTGTGAAAAATCTAAGATAGAACTAAGACTTGTTAAAGTAATTTTAGTACTAATTCCAGATGTTTCTTGAGATAAACTATCTACAACTCTAACTTTTGAAAAATTATGATGCAGAGCTGTTGTTAAAGCCAATCTTCTTTCTTTAACATTTATTTTATGGGCATATGAACGCGGTTTAGGTCCAAAGGCAGCTCCACCACCATTCCATAGAGGAGAGTTACTTGATCCAGATCTTGCATTACCTGTTCCTTTTTGCTTCCAAGGCTTTTTTCCACCTCCACGCACTTCACTCCTAGTTTTTGTAGAAGATGTTCCTTGTCTCTTTTTATTTAACTGAGCAACAACTGCTCTATGTACTAAATAGCGAGCCCCATCTTGTATAGCATTAAGAGATATTGTTCCTTCAATCCCATCAGTTCCATCAATTTTGCGAACTTTATATTTAATTTCTTGTTTAGCAGCCATCGTAATTATGATTCCTTTATATCTAACTTATTTTTTACATTTTACTGATTAAGAACTAGCTAATACTAAGAAGATTACCTGATTTTCCAGGTACAGAACCCTTAACTACTAAGAGATTATCTTTGGAATTAATATAAATAACTTCTAAGTTTTTTATCGTAGTCTTTTTTCCTCCAAGTCTACCTGCCATTTTCTTACCTTTGTGGACCTTAGCTGGTGTACTACCTTGACCAATAGATCCTGGTTCTCTATGGTTTTTAGAACCATGTGTCATTGGTCCTCTTGTAAAATTATAACGTTTAACAGTTCCTGCAAAACCTTTACCAATCGTAGTACCAGAAATACTTACATTCTGTCCTACTTCAAAGGAATCAACTGTAATCTTTTGAGCTATAGAAAGTGAGTTTGTTGAATCAACTTTGTACTCTTTTAAATGTTTTAAAGGCGGTAAATTAGATTTAGTTAAATGTCCTAAACGTGGTTTAGTCATTTTTTGGGGGGAAGATTCTGCATATCCAATTTGAATAGCGTTATATCCTTCATTTTCAGTGCTTTTTATCTGAGTTATCATGCATGGTCCTGCTTTAATAACAGTAACAGGAATAGCGAAACCAGAGTCATCGAAAATTTGTGTCATTCCTACTTTCGTACCAAGGATTCCTATAGTCATAGATTTTTTTTTACTTATTATACAAATGGCGTTTATAAAATCATCAAAAAATATCTTGTACATTTTGTGAGTTTATGAAGAAGATTCCAGTAACTTGATAATTTTGAATAAGATCTGTAAAAGTTAGATTTTACTGGGATCTTAAAATAAAAACTATAAAAATACTAACTATTTTCTTGAGTGGAATGATTGTTATTACAAAGTCTAGATTTACTACTACCAGATCTTATATCTACTCTGATTAATCAGAATGTAAGATAAACAAAAATTAATTATAAGATTTATATAATGTACCACTCCTATTAGAGTAGCTTTAAAGGAAACTCTTTACAAGAAAAAGTTTGTTTCTTTCTTTATCTACAGTACTTAAGATCTTTATTAGTTTGCTATAAGGATAAAATTTATTTTTAAGTTTTTCACACATTGGCATTCGCAAAGAGCTTTATTTCTTTCTTTGATGTTTTTTAAACTAACAACTTTAATGATAAGTCTAATACGAAGTTTAATTATTCATAATGATTTCAATTGAAAGAAACATAAAATTTAATATATATACGGTTTTCACTACTATATATTTATATAAAAAGTAATGTATAACTATATTCATAGGAGTTACATCATTCAATGATGTAACCGAGTAGTCGCATAATAATATATTAAAAAAAGCATATGGGTAAAGTAGTTGGAATTGACTTAGGAACAACAAACTCAGTTGTTGCAGTTATGGAAGGTGGTAAGCCTTCTGTGATTCAAAATGCAGAAGGTTTTAGAACTACACCATCTGTTGTTGCATATACAAAAAATGGTGATCGATTAGTTGGGCAAATTGCAAAACGACAAGCGGTAATCAATCCAGATAATACATTTTATTCAGTAAAAAGGTTTATCGGACGTCGTTCGGATGAAGTATCGCAAGAACTGAAAAAAGTATCATATATTGTTAAAGATAGCAGTGGTAATGTAAAACTTGAATGTCCAGCATTAGGAAAAGATTTCTCATCAGAAGAAATCTCTGCAGAAGTGCTAAGAAAGTTAGTTGATGATGCTAGCAAACACTTAGGTGAAACTGTAAAACAAGCTGTAATTACAGTTCCAGCATATTTTAATGATTCACAAAGACAAGCTACTAAAGATGCAGGAAAAATCGCAGGTTTAGAAGTCCTAAGAATTATAAATGAACCGACAGCAGCTTCACTTGCATACGGTTTAGATAAAAAAAATAATGAAACTATTTTAGTCTTTGATCTAGGTGGTGGTACATTTGACGTCTCTGTCCTTGAAGTGGGAGATGGAGTATTCGAAGTATTATCTACATCAGGTGACACAAGATTAGGTGGAGATGACTTTGACGAAAAAATTGTTCAATGGTTAATGGATGAATTCAAACAAGAACACGGCATCGATTTAAGTGGTGACCGTCAAGCATTACAGCGTCTTACTGAAGCCTCTGAAAAAGCAAAAGTAGAACTATCGAATTTGACACAGACAGATATCAGTCTACCGTTTTTAACTGCTACGGAAACTGGACCTAAACATCTAGATAGGTCAATTACTAGAAATAAATTTGAAGAATTATGTTCTTCACTAATAGATAGAGCTAGAATTCCGGTTGAAAATGCTTTAAAAGATGCAAAATTAGATAAAAGTAAAATTGACGAAGTTGTTTTAGTTGGTGGATCGACAAGAATACCTGCTGTACAAGATGTTGTAACTAAAGTTTTAGGTAAGAAGCCTAATCAAACTGTTAATCCTGATGAAGTAGTTGCTGTTGGGGCAGCAGTACAAGCGGGAGTGTTAGCGGGAGAAGTTAAGGATATTTTACTTCTTGATGTAACCCCGTTATCTTTAGGAGTTGAAACACTTGGTGGCGTAACAACAAGGATTATTCCGAGAAATACCACTATACCAACAAAAAAATCAGAAGTTTTTTCAACAGCTGTAGATAATCAACCAAATGTAGAAATTCATGTTCTGCAAGGAGAAAGAGAATTCGCGAAGGATAACAAGAGTCTTGGAACATTCCGACTTGATGGAATTCTTCCAGCTCCAAGAGGAGTACCGCAAATTGAAGTTACATTTGACATAGATGCTAACGGTATCTTATCTGTTAATGCAAAAGATAAAGGTACAGGAAAAGAACAGTCTATAACTATTACTGGTGCTTCAACATTACCATCAGATGAAGTCGAAAGAATGGTGAAGGAATCTGAACAGAATGCTTCTGAAGACAAAGCTAAGAGAGAAAAAATTGATTTAAAAAACCAATCTGAATCTTTATGTTATCAATCAGAAAAACAACTGAAAGAACTTGGAGAGAAAGTTAAGAAGGATGATCAAACTAAAATAGAAGATTTAATAAAAACATTAAGAGATGCGATAGCCTCAGAAGATGAGACTGTAATGAAAGAAACTAATGAAAAATTACAAGCTGAGTTAATGGAGATTGGAAAGAAAATTTATAGCCAAGATTCAGGAGAAAATACTAGTAGTAATAATACTAGTAGTAATAATAATGATTCAGTAATAGATGCTGATTTCTCTGAAACAAAATAATTGAAAACGATGAAAATACGTATATAGAATAATATTCTATATACGTATTTTCTATCTGGAAATATCTTACAGTTATCATTTATTTTAGAAAATCAATATTCATATTTTTTTCTTTTATAAAAAAAATATAAAATTAGAAATTTCTTTAAAACGAAGGTGAATAATTATTTGTCCAAAAAATAATTATTCACCTTCGTTTTAAAGAAATTTCCTACCGAAAAAGTTGGAATTCTAGAGGGAGGAATATAAAGTCTTTCACCACTTTGAGGGTTTCTTCCATACCTTGCTTTTCTTTCTCTTGCTTCAAAAGAACCAAAACCAACGAGAGTGACTCTGTCTCCTTTTGCAACAGATTCTACTATAGTTTCTAAAGCAATAGTAACGAGAGACTCGGTTTCTGTCTTCGTCATCCCTGATTTTTTTGCAACAATATCGATTAGTTCTTTTTTATTCACAGACTTATATTTTTGTTTATAAAAAACATTATCATCGTAAATAAAAATAGGATACATCAAAAATGATATATCCTATTTTTCTATTTCTAATCTAAATTAAGCTGTTACCTTTTGACTAATAAAGTCTACAGCTTGTTGAAGATTTGAAATCTTTTCAGCAGTTTCATCTGGAATCTCGATATCAAAAGCTTCTTCAATAGCCATTACTAATTCAACAGTGTCTAATGAATCTGCTCCAAGATCATTTGCAAAGTTGGCATCCTTAGTAACTTGGCTTTTTTCAACACCTAGTTGCTCAGAAATAATTGTTTGTACTTTATCAAAGATTTCTTTTTCGTTCATATTTATACTTTATTATTATGTATTTTTTCTATGTACTTATGCTAGGACATTAAAATTAAATAATCAAGCTCGCTAAATACTAGTACAATATGTAATTATCTAAAGTATGGCTTTATAAAAATAGAAACAGTAAGATTTTAACGATTGTTAACAGAGTTAGCAGTATTTATCCAATAAAGTCTATAATGTTATATTGAGATGTAATGAAAACTTACTTTTCCCAATACACGATAAAAAATCGAGATCCTTAAGATCATTTTGGGTTAAATAACAAATCAAGTAAGAGTTTCTAGTTTCTTATGTCACAAAAGGGAGAACCTTAATGACGATTCGCTCCAAAGAGCAAGAGGCAGCAAAAGTTTCGATAATCGTAGACAGAGATCCTGTTAGCACATCATTTGAAAAATGGGCGCAACCAGGCCATTTCTCTAGAACTCTAGCTAAAGGTCCAAAAACAACTACTTGGATTTGGAATTTACACGCAGATGCTCACGACTTCGACAGTCATACAAGTTCACTTGAAGATGTTTCAAGAAAAATCTTCAGTGCGCATTTTGGTCAATTATCTATAATTTTCTTATGGATTAGTGGAATGCATTTCCATGGTGCTAGATTCTCTAATTACTCAGCTTGGTTAAGTAACCCAACAGCTGTTAAACCAAGTGCACAAGTTGTTTGGCCTATCGTTGGTCAAGAAGTACTTAATGGTGACGTAGGAGGAGGTTTCCAAGGTGTTCAAATAACATCAGGGTTCTTCCAAATATGGCGTGCTGAAGGAATTACAAGTGAAATCGAATTATACTGGTGTGCATTAGCAGGGCTTATCATGTCAGGACTAATGATATTCGCTGGTTGGTTCCATTATCACAAGGCAGCTCCAAAACTGGAGTGGTTCCAAAATGCTGAATCAATGCTAAATCACCACCTATCAGGATTATTAGGTCTTGGGTGTTTATCATGGTCAGGACACCAAATACACGTATCATTACCTGTTAACAAACTACTTGATGCGGGTGTTGCACCACAAGAAATTCCTTTACCACACGAATTCCTGGTAAACAGAGACCTTATGGCTCAGTTATACCCAAGTTTCAGTAAAGGTTTAGTACCTTTCTTTACTCTGAATTGGAGTGAATACTCTGATTTCTTAACTTTTAAAGGTGGTCTAAACCCTATTACAGGTGGATTATGGTTAAGTGATACAGCACACCATCATTTAGCTTTAGCTGTTCTGTTTATTGTAGCTGGTCACATGTACAGAACAAACTGGGGAATTGGTCATAGTATGAAAGAGATACTAGAGGCACATAAAGGTCCATTCACAGGTGAAGGACACAAAGGAATGTATGAAATATTAACTACATCATGGCATGCTCAATTAGCTATTAACTTAGCTATGATGGGATCTGTAAGTATCATTGTGGCTCACCACATGTATGCTATGCCTCCTTATCCTTATATCGCTACTGACTATCCAACACAATTATCATTATTTACACATCACATGTGGATTGGTGGTTTCTGTGTTTGTGGAGCTGCAGCTCACGCTGGTATTTTCATGGTTAGAGATTATAATCCTGCACAGAATTATAATAATCTACTAGACCGTGTTATTAGACACAGAGATGCAATCATTTCTCACCTAAACTGGATCTGTATTTTCCTAGGCTTCCATAGTTTTGGTTTATATATCCATAACGATACAATGAGAGCCTTAGGAAGAAGTCAGGATATGTTCTCGGACACAGCCATACAACTAAAACCAGTATTTGCTCAATGGGTACAAAACATCCATACGGTAGCTCCTGGTAATACAACTCCAAATGCACTTGCAACAGCTAGTTATGCTTTTGGTGGTGATGTTGTAGCTGTAGGAAACAAAGTAGCTATGATGCCAATCGCATTAGGGACTGCTGATTTCATGGTTCACCATATTCACGCTTTCACAATCCACGTAACAGTACTAATTCTTCTTAAAGGAGTACTTTTTGCTCGTAACTCTAGATTAATACCTGATAAGGCAAACCTAGGTTTCAGATTCCCTTGTGATGGACCTGGAAGAGGAGGTACTTGTCAAAGTTCGGCTTGGGACTCAGTTTTCCTTGGCCTGTTCTGGATGTATAACTGTATTTCAGTAACTATTTTCCATTTCAGTTGGAAAATGCAATCAGATGTTTGGGGAACAGTTCAAGCTGATGGTAGTGTAAGTCACATTACTGGAGGTAACTTTGCTCAAAGTGCTATTACAATCAATGGATGGCTTAGAGATTTCCTTTGGGCTGAAGCATCACAAGTAATTCAATCTTATGGTTCTGCACTATCTGCATATGGTGTTATTTTCCTAGGCGCTCACTTCATTTGGGCATTTAGTTTAATGTTCTTATTCAGTGGTCGTGGCTACTGGCAAGAATTAATTGAATCTATTGTTTGGGCACATAACAAACTGAACGTTGCTCCGGCTATACAACCGAGAGCTTTAAGTATTACACAAGGACGTGCAGTAGGTCTTGCACACTACCTAATAGGTGGTATAGGCACAACTTGGGCGTTCTTCCTAGCTAGAATTATCTCTGTAGGATAAAAGGAAACTGTATCTAAAGAAAAAGTATGGCAACAAAATTTCCTAAATTCAGTCAAGCACTTGCCCAAGATCCAGCAACAAGAAGGATTTGGTTTGGACTTGCAACTGCTCACGATTTCGAAAGTCATGATGGCATGACGGAAGAAAATCTTTACCAAAAGATTTTTGCTTCTCATTTTGGACACTTAGCTGTTATTTTCCTGTGGACTTCTGGAAACTTATTCCATGTAGCTTGGCAAGGAAACTTCGAACAGTGGGTGCTAAATCCACTAAAAGTAAAACCAATTGCACACGCAATTTGGGATCCACACTTTGGTCAACCAGCTATCAAAGCATTTACTAAAGGTGGTGTTTCATATCCAGTAAACATTGCAACTTCTGGTGTATATCACTGGTGGTACACAATAGGTATGAGAACTAATAATGATCTTTATTCAGCTTCATTATTTTTATTAGCTGTATCTGCAGTTTTCTTATTTGCAGGATGGCTACATCTACAACCTAAATTCCGTCCGGGATTATCATGGTTCAAGAATAACGAATCACGTCTAAATCACCATTTATCTGGTCTTTTTGGATTCAGTTCTTTAGCATGGTCTGGACATTTAGTTCACATTGCTATTCCAGAAGCAAGAGGACAAGATATAGGGTGGGAAAACTTTACAAAGGTTGCTCCACATCCAGATGGTCTAACTCCATTCTTCACAGGAAATTGGGGAGCTTATGCTGCTAACCCAGACACTGGCAACCACATTTTCGGAACAGAAGAAGGTGCTGGAACAGCAATCTTAACATTCTTAGGTGGATTCCACCCACAAACTCAAGCACTATGGTTAACAGATATAGCACATCACCATTTAGCTATTGGTGTAATGTTTATATTTGCAGGACATATGTACCGTACAAACTGGGGAATTGGTCATAGTCTAAAAGAAATTTTAGATGCACACAGACCACCTGGAGGTAGGCTTGGTGCAGGTCATAAGGGCCTTTTTGAGACAATAACAAATTCATTACATTTCCAATTAGGACTAGCTCTAGCGTCGTTAGGCGTGATAACATCATTAGTAGCACAACACATGTATGCGCTACCTTCATATGCATTTATCGCTAAGGATTATGTTACTCAAGCAGCTCTATATACGCATCACCAGTATATTGCTGGATTCCTTATGGTAGGTGCTTTTGCTCACGGAGCTATTTTCTTTGTAAGAGACTATGATCCAGAGCAGAATAAAAATAATGTTTTAGCTAGAGTGTTAGAACACAAAGAAGCTATCATCTCTCACCTAAGTTGGGTTTCACTATTCTTAGGTTTCCACACTTTTGGACTTTACGTTCATAATGATGTAGTTGTAGCTTTTGGAACACCTGAGAAACAGATCCTTGTAGAACCAGTTTTTGCACAATGGATCCAAGCATCTTCAGGAAAAGCTATGTATGGTTTCGATGTATTACTTTCTTCTACTAACAGCGTTGCTTCAAGTGCAAGTAGTAATATATGGCTACCTGGATGGTTAGACGCTATTAACAGTGGTAAGAATTCACTATTCTTACCTATTGGTCCTGGTGACTTCTTAGTTCACCACGCAATTGCATTAGCATTACACACTACGACTCTAATTCTTGTAAAAGGAGCTTTAGATGCACGTGGATCTAAATTAATGCCTGATAAGAAGGACTTTGGTTATAGCTTCCCTTGTGACGGTCCTGGAAGAGGAGGTACATGTGATATCTCAGCTTGGGATGCGTTCTACTTAGCTATGTTCTGGATGCTGAATACTATTGGATGGGTAACTTTCTACTGGCATTGGAAGCATGTTACTATCTGGCAAGGTAACGCAGGTCAATTCAACGAATCATCAACATATATTATGGGATGGTTAAGAGATTACCTATGGTTAAACTCATCACCTCTTATCAATGGTTATAACCCATTTGGTATGAACAGTTTATCAGTTTGGTCTTGGATGTTCCTATTCGGTCACCTTATTTGGGCTACTGGTTTCATGTTCCTTATCTCATGGAGAGGATACTGGCAAGAGTTAATTGAAACACTTGTATGGGCACACGAAAGAACTCCACTTGCAAACTTAGTAAGATGGAAAGATAAGCCTGTTGCTTTATCAATTGTTCAAGCTAGACTTGTAGGACTGATTCACTTCACAGTAGGTTACATATTTACTTATGCAGCCTTTGTGATAGCATCAACAACTGGTAAGTTTGGTTAATTAAAATTAAATAATCTTTCTGTAATCATTCAAGTAAAATTCTACTTGAATGATTACAGGGAATTATTGTAACATAGCATATAGCTATGTTGCATTCTAGTTTTAGCATCACATTAAAATAAAAACAAATAAAAAAAATATGGCAAAAAAGAACATGATAGAGCGCGAAAAAAAGCGCGAACGACTAATTAACAAATATGGAAAAAAAAGAAAAGAAATAAAAGCATCATTAAAACTTGCAGAAACTTATGAAGCTAGGCTAGCACTTTATGCAAAAATGGAAAAACTTCCAAATAATTCTGCACCATGTAGACATAGAAATAGATGTTGGTTGACAGGTAGAAGTCGTGGATATTACAGAGACTTTGGCCTTTCTAGACATGTGTTAAGAGAAATGTCTCATGCTTGCTTATTACCTGGTGTAACGAAATCAAGCTGGTAAGTAGAAAATAAGAACAACAAACAAAGCATATTGATCCAGATTATTCATATTGAAAAGAATAGCTAGGTAAGTATGCTTTGTTGTTTTTTACAATAAAAACGGTTCTTATAAACCGAACTGATTACCTCTTCTATACTGTAGGTAAGCCGCCACAAATAGTCCTGCTAGAGTTACAGGGATTAGACCAAGAACAATACCAAATAATAATGGTTCTATCATAATACTTATTTTTATAGTTTCTTTTTTTCAAATGCCATGGACAAATTTATAGACCATATTCCATATTATATATGATAATACAACCGAACAAGCAAGCTAAGATTCAAATAAAAAAAATTCGTTAAAAGAAATAAATATTCTGCTGCATAAAAAGATAGAACTTTATAATGCAGCAAAATCCCTAATTATCTAAATCCAACAGCAGCTTGCCAAACAAAAGCTAAAAGCAAGAAAAACACTGGGATTACTGGAGCAACGTCGATGATAGGTTTAAAAACTGCGTATGCTTCAGGTAATTTAGCTAATAGTAAAGTTCCTTCCATATTTTTTGACCTCTCTGTAAGGAAAAGTTTGTATATCAAATGTAATTAAATAGACAAAGGTAATCAATTATTGTTACCCTATACTTACTCTATAATAAACTTTATTATCCGATTAATTAAGTAATATTTATTTTTAGATACAGTAAAGGTCTTTAAACAAGCAATTTTCTTTCTATTTTTCACTATAAATGGGTATACCTTGAAAGGTTTCTTCACAAAATATTAATTATTGGAATTTATAATCTACTTGTATTAAGGATTATGACTTTAGCTTATTCATAACAATGAAGCTTAAAATTTCGAAATCAAGTAAACTGAATTTAATTTAATAAAAATAAATTATATGATGGGTAATAAAGGAAGAGAACCTTTTTTTAAAAAACAAAATTATATTTTTTTTTAATTTATTAAGTAATTGCAAAAAACAAGTGGCAATAGTATAACATGTAATAGAGAAATGCTTACATTGTCAAGTTAACAGAACTTAGACAAACATCTACACAGGTAAGCACAATTTTAAAGCCAAATCTCATATTTGAGGAAACAGACATGATTACTATTATCCAATTACTTGTTAGTGCTCTGATACTGCTATCTTTTGTTTTAATTATTGGCGTTCCAGTTATTCTTGTTTCCCCTGGTGAATGGGAAAAATCAAAGAATCTAGTTTACGCAAGCTGTGGACTTTGGTTTGGATTAGTTATTGTTACTGCAGCGTTTAACAACTTCGTGATTTAATAAGCGAATTGAACTACATGAATCCTACTCAATTTTTAAGTAAATGAATAGGATTTATGTAGTTTAAAAGTTAACAATTGTGATGTTAGAAGAGTTGACAGTAAAGAGTTTTTTCTATAAGATATGACTTATTAAAGCGGGTATAGCTCAGTGGTAGAGCGCGACCTTGCCAAGGTCGATGTCGCGCGTTCGAATCGCGTTACCCGCTTATTTTTTTTCTAATTAATGCAGTACTAAAAATATAAATATAAATATAAATATAAGAGGTGTAATGAAAAAAATATAAATTTAATTTTAATTTTATATCAAAGAATAAGGAGAGAGTGGGATTCGAACCCACGGATACCGCAAGGCATCTTCTGATTTCAAATCAGACGCATTCGACCAGCTCTGCCACCTCTCCTTTGTTTTGCTTATAGTAAGAATACCATAAGCAATACACATTAGACAAGACTTAATCACTAAAAGACTTTGTCGTAAATTTAATTTCTGAAGGATTTAAATTCTTTCCGATTGAATGAGAAACATTTCCTACACCAACTCGTCCAGCATTAACCTTCTCAGGGAAAACACCGTCTTTAGGATGTAAATATTGAACCTCACCACTAGGGAAAATACGATATATTTTAAAATCAGTGATCTTAAAAGAAGTCTTTAATTGTGTACTTAATGCAAGACACTGCTCTTTTCTTGCTAGATAAAGTAAATTCTCACTTTGTCTCATAATAGCAGCACCACCTGTTGGCATTTCGAAAACTTGCTCTTTTGGACTTGTCCAAGTTATAGCATACTTCTCCTCAACCTCAGCAGCTCTCAGCCATCCACCTGTACTTCCTTCGAAAGTTGGCGACGGTATTTGTAAATTTAATGTTTCAGCCATAAAATATGTTTGATAATATTCTATTACTATAATACCATATTTACTATTTTAAAATAGCGGAGAATGGATTTGAACCATTGACCTTCGGGTTATGAGCCCGACGAGCTACCAGACTGCTCTACCCCGCGTTTTTTTATTTTCTCAACTATAGTACATTAGATAGCTGTCTAATTCAAGTATTCCTTGCTAAACTTACTGCAGCTAAAAGTAGAATGAAAAGAAATACAACAGTCTTTTGTAGACGCTGAAGACCTGGATAGATCTCATAAGTACCAATAAGTCTATCTTGTAATAAAATCTCGGGAGGTTTTATCCATATTTGCCCATCATACCAACCTGATTCTTCATAAGGTACTGTAGCTTCCATTAAACGAGAATATATGTACTGCCACCCTAAATATGATCTTAAACAAATTATATTAACGATTATTAAACCAGAGACAATAGAAGATATGAGAAAATATTGGATGTTACTTAAAGAAAATGAGCTAATAACAAAAATGAAAGTTGAAAAAAGAAAAGACGCAACAAATATAATAAAAAGTGATCGGAAATAACTATCTTTGTCTTTAATGCACCAAAGAAAATTATTTGACTCTTTTAATTTTTTGTATTCGTTTAGTGGTCTTTGATCTTGTGGGACAGGACAAAGATATTCAGAATCGTTCATTAAGATAAATACTAATCAAATTTACTAAACGTTGATATATAAACTGTTAAGGTAAAAAAACTACCTATTAGAACCCATGTAATTTTATCAAGTGTTTCTTCTGCACTACGAGTACCGTTAAAAACTTGATTTTGGCCAATCATACCTTGTGATTTAGGATTATGAACCATGATTGATAAGATTAATCCTATTGAACAGAAAAACCATAAATTTTGTATAATTTTCATTGATTCAAGTTAATACTTTACATTATTATATTTTTTTTCTTATCAACACTCATTGTCTACCTTAATAAAAAGGCAGACAACAAAAAAAAGAAAAACAAGGAATTACTCTCCTTGTAATTTTAGAAGGCCAAAGCCTAAAGCTAAACCAACTAACGTTATTACGATACAAACAACTGCTGCATCTATCATTTCACTTCCCATACTTGCTCCTTACTAGTATATTTTTTTTTAATGTAGAACTATAAGAATATAGTTTACAGAATGTTTAAAAACCGTTTCTTCCCCAAACAACTAATGCTAGTGAAAACGTAAACATTACCATAAGAGAAGACCACCCTAAGCTAATTATGTCCATGATTGGTAAAATTATAAATCTAGATTTGTATTTTTTTCGACTTACTTCTTATAATAGATGAAATGTAAACTAGTATCTAATTATACAAATTGAATCTTTTTGAAGTTAGTAAACTATTATACTATAATGTTATAGGGTTTTCTTTTGTATAAAAGAAAGTATCGGCAACTTTATTGAAATACTTTAAAAAAAAGAAGTATTCTTTCTAGCCACCACCATAGATTCCAGTACTAAAATTCAGTAAAACAAAACATGACAAGTAATTTAGCTACACAATTGCGTGAAGGAACTAGTAAGTCACATACTATGGCAGAAAATGTGAATTTCATTAAATCATTTTTAGGTGGAGTTATTGATAAAGGATCTTATACAGAAATGTTGTCAAAATTATACTTCGTATATGAAGCCATAGAAACCGCTATGGAAAAGAATAAGGATCACGATTACATCAAACCTATTTATTTTCCTGAACTAAACAGAACAGAAAGTTTAAGACAGGATTTAGAGTTTCATTACGGCGACAATTGGTTAGAAAATACACCACCGTCAGCCGCGACTCTTGATTATGTGAATAGAATTAATCAAATTAGTGAAGAGAAGCCAGAATTATTAGTAGCTCATGCTTATACTAGATATTTAGGAGATTTATCTGGTGGACAAATCTTAAAGAAAATAGCTCAACGGGGTATGGGATTAGAAGGAAGTGAAGGACTAGCATTCTATGAATTTAACCAAGTTGCTGATGAATCACAATTTAAAATAAATTATAAAGCAGCCTTAGACTCTTTACCTATCAAAGAAAATGAAGCTTCACAAATTATTGCAGAAGCTAATATAGCATTTACTCTGAATATGAATATTTTCTCTGAGTTAGAATTTAACTTAGTAAAATTTGTACTTAGTAAAATACGTGGTGCATCTAATGCTATTCAAGAGCAATTTCTTCAATTAAAAAAAAGTTAATTCATTAATTAAGTTAACTGATAATAATTTATAGATAATCTTTCTTTGTTGAATTTACATCTATTTATTATCAGTTATACTGTTCTTGTAGTAGTTATATTTAGCGTTCAGATGAATATAGCATAGTAGTCAAAATTCAAATAACATAAGAGTATGCCTAAGATTAAAACACGTAAATCTGCACTAAAGAGATTCCGAAAAACGGTTACAGGAAAATTTATGAGAAAGCAAGCATTTAAAGCACATATTTTAGAGAAGAAAAGTGCTAAACGTAAAGCAGCATTATCTCGTAGAATGGTTGTTTTTAAGGGAGATGCAGTCGCGCTACGTAGCATGATTCCATATGCTTAAAAACTACTAAAAAATAAACCTTCATAAAGGAGAAAAATTAAAATGGTAAGAATTAAAAGAGGAAACGTAGCTAGAAAAAGAAGAAAGAAAATTTTCTCAGTTGCCAAAGGTTTCAGGGGAGCACATTCAAAGCTTTTTAGAATAGCTAATGAGCAAGTAATGAAGTCTTTAAGATATGGATACATAGGAAGAAAAAGAAAGAAAAGAGACTTTAGAAGATTATGGATAACAAGAATTAATGCAGCTTCTAGAATTCACGGAACAAACTACAGTAAGCTTATTTCTAAACTTAAAACGTCTCAGATTAGTCTTAACCGTAAAATGCTTGCCCAAATGGCTGTGAATGACATGGATTCATTTAGTAATTTAATTAAATCCTTATAAACGATAAAACTATGAATAAACAAATAGAGCATAAACTTATTAAAAATAAGCTTATGCTCTATTTACTTAGTAAAAAATTAGAAATTCATTTCAGCAAGCTGAACTTTTTCGAACTGTTTCTTCTTAAGAACTAATAGAATTTGAGCAAAAATAACAGTAAAGAAGAAAGCAATTAAACCTTTAACTCTTGCTGGACTTTGTAGTACAACTTCTGTTTCAGTTTGACCAAATCCACCTACGTTAGGATCAATAGTTAATGGTTGATCTGCTTTAAGACTATCTCCTTCCTTAACGATAATATCAGGACCAACTGGTACTTTAACCGTGATAGCATCTCCACTCTTACTGTTAATTGTAAAAGTTGTTAATTTATCTGTTGATTCTACCTTCACGATTTGTCCCTCTACAGGAGATGTGTAAATAGTATTGTTACTCTTTTCACCTGTAGGTTGAACTTGACCTCTTCCACGGTTCGCTCCAACAAAGATAGGATACTTAATGAAATGAACATCTCTATTTTCAGCTGGGTTAGGAGCTAAGATAGGGAATACAATCTTTTGGTGCTCGTTACCAGAGATAGGACCAACAACAAGAATGTTTTGCTTAGAATCACTGTAAGGTGAAATTACGACACCTTCAGTAGCTTTCTTTAACTCATCATTTAATCTCTCTTTAGGGGCTAATTTAAATCCTTCTGGAAGAATCATAACAGCACCAACATTTAAAGGGCCCTTGGTACCATCACCTGTTACTTGCTTTACTGATAGATCATATGGAATATCTACAACCGCTTCAAAAACAGTATCGGGAAGAACTCCTTGAGGAACTTCGATCTCTGTTGGCTTTTGTGCAAGGTGACAGTTTGCACAAACAATTCTACCTGTTGCTTCTCTTGGATTTTCATACGCTTGTTGCGCATAAACAGGGAAAGCATTTGCCACAGATGGTAATAGTAATGATCCAAAAATGCTTGCAAGAAGCATCGCAGATTTTATTTGTTTGTCGATATTTGCAATATAGTTATTTTTCATCTTCTTCAACGTAATTATTTGAGATAAATGTTACACGATTTTCTTTTTTGTCATATTTTTTTGACAATTATTAGAAATTGCATATGAATAATTCTAAAAATGAAAGAGTTACTTTTCTTGTATTTACTCTTCATTATATTTTAGCTTAAATATCTATGTAATTATTATTTTGTTTGAATAGACTGACTTTTATCATAAAATCACACTCTTCAATTATCTACATAGATTAAACTTTTGCTTCATACAACTAACAATATCTATTATTACCCCAGCTGTTGCATATTTAGTGTGGGGTTATATGAAATTACTGATACTGGTATATAGAAACCACATAGTTACTGTTGCAGTTATTATTGTTGCTATCTAGCTAATAAAAATCGATAATACTTTTTAATCCAAAAGAAAATTTGAATTTTCCGCTTTTTAAAAACAAAAAATATTATCCTAAAAAATCAGAGACAAATGAAGTTAGGTTCCGTTTTTTTTAAAGTGAATATTGAGATTTCTAAAACTTAAAAAAGTTTTCACTTTAATTAGAAACAATTATTCATTAACTAATAGTTTTACAAAAGAGATTACGCTGTTTGAGTATCAGACTGACTTCTTTCTATTAAGTAAACAAGACCGGCACCTCCGAAGTACAATACCATAATAATACTAGACATAAAAATTTGAGTTACAGGATCCACCGAAGGTGTCAAAATAGCGCCAATTATGGTTGAACCAAGAATTACGTACCTCCAAACAGAAAACATTAGCCTACTAGAGAAGATTTTTAGACTTCCAAGGACAACTTGTATTACTGGAAGTTGAAAAGCTAAACCGGTACTAAAAAGAAGTACAAGAATAAACTCAAAGTATTGTTCAAATGACCAGAACGGCTCAACTACATCTGAACCATAATTAATAAAGAAATTCAATGCTGCTGGAGCAAGAAAGAAGTAACCACAAGCTAAGCCAAATATAAAAAGAATAACTGAACCAACTACTACAGGTAAAAGTGTTTTCCTTTCTCCTCTTGTCATTCCGGGAAGAATGAAAAGAATTATTTGATAAATGATAAAAGGACTACTGATAAAAAAGCCAGTATAAACAGCAACTTTCAATGATGCAAAAAAATATTCACCTGGAGCTAATTGAAGGAACTTAATTCCTGTTGCAGGTTCTTGCAATAATTTAACAATATTTTTTACGGTTAAAACACAAGAAATTATTGTAATTAATAATAGTGATAATGACCAAAATGCTCTTTGACGAACTTCTTCTAAATGTTCTGTCAAAGACATTTCTGCTTCATTTTGCTCAAAAGATATTGAGTATGGAATAAGTTTTTTGCTGGCTTCCAAATTTTGGTTTAACATATTTTTTTTAACTATTTACTAGATAACTATGTACATGATACATATTATTTGATCCATTGAATAAAGAAGATCCAATAATTTAATTTTCTGCACTAAAACTAAAAGAGTTATAGATATTAATTAATATCTATAACTCTTTTAATATCTATAACTCGTTCATTCCTTTTTGAAATTACTTAAGCTGAAGCCTGTGCACGTGCACGAGCCTTACGTAAGTTTTGAGTAGCTTCGATTCTATCTTTGCTACTTTCTGCTTCGTTGAAACGTATAGTCGCTTCTTCTAATTCTTTCTGTGCTTCTTCTTTATCGATAGAAGAACCTTCTTCAGCTCCATTTACTAAAATAGTTAATTCATCATTTTCTACTTCAGCAAAACCACCCATTAAAACTATAGGAGTCCAATCTTTGTCAGTTCGAACTCTCATAACCCCAATGTCTAGCGCTGTTAATAAAGGAGCGTGACCACGTAAAATTCCTAATTGACCAGTACTACTTGGAAGAATTACCTCTTCGGCATCAGAATCCCAAACAGTTCTATCTGGTGCTATTATACTAATGTGCAGAGCCATTTTGTTACCTTATCCTTTTAAGCTTTTTGCTTTCTCGATAGCTTCATCAATATTACCAACAAGGTAGAACGATTGTTCTGGTAATTCGTCAAGTTCACCATTAAGAATCATGTTGAAACCTTTGATAGTTTCAGCCAGAGATACATACTTACCTGGAGATCCAGTGAAAATCTCTGCCACAAAGAAAGGTTGAGATAAGAAACGCTCAACTTTTCTAGCACGTGCAACAGTTAGTCTATCTTCTTCAGATAATTCATCTAGACCTAGAATTGCAATAATATCTTGTAATTCTTTATATCTTTGAAGTGTTTCTTTTACGTTTTGGGCTGTACCATAGTGCTCATCTCCAACAATGTTAATTTGTAACATAGTTGAAGTAGAATCTAGAGGGTCTACTGCAGGATAAATTCCTTTAGCAGCTAAGTTTCTTGATAACACAGTTGTAGCATCAAGGTGAGAGAAAGTTGTAGCTGGAGCAGGGTCTGTTAAGTCATCCGCTGGAACGTAAACGGCTTGAATTGAAGTAATAGATCCTGCTGTAGTAGATGTAATTCTTTCTTGAAGTCCACCCATTTCTGTAGCAAGTGTTGGTTGGTAACCAACGGCTGATGGCATACGACCTAAAAGAGCAGATACTTCAGCACCAGCTTGTACAAATCTGAAAATGTTATCGATGAAAAGTAGAACCTCTTGCTTGTTAACATCACGGAAGTATTCTGCCATTGTTAACGCAGTTAGTCCAACTCTCATACGAGCTCCAGGTGGCTCGTTCATCTGACCATAGCAAAGTGCTACTTTTGATTCAGAAAGGTTATCTTCTCTAATAACTTTAGATTCTTTCATCTCCATGTAAAGGTCATTACCTTCACGTGTTCTTTCACCAACTCCACCAAATACAGATAATCCACCGTGAGCTTTAGCAATGTTGTTGATAAGTTCCATGATTAACACAGTCTTACCTACACCAGCTCCACCAAATAGACCAATCTTACCACCTCTTCTGTAAGGAGCTAAAAGGTCAACAACCTTAATTCCTGTTTCAAAAATTGATGGCTTTGTTTCTAATTCTGTAAATGCAGGTGATTTTCTGTGAATAGGTGATGTTACTTCCATAGAAACAGGTCCCATTTCGTCAACAGGCTCACCTAGAACATTGAAAATACGACCTAAAGTAGCTTTACCAACAGGAACACTAATTGCATCTCCTAAATCAGTAACACCCATTCCTCTCTTTAGACCATCTGTAGATGTCATAGATACGGCTCTTACCTTGTTGTTACCAAGTAATTGTTGAACCTCACAAATTATTGCAGAGTCACCTTCACCAATTCTAAGAGCGTTATAAATTTTAGGAAGTTTTCCGTCAGCGAATTCAACGTCAACTACAGGACCAATAATTTGAGTAATAAGACCAGTGCTTGTTACAGTTACCATAAATAAGTTCGATATTCCGAAGTCAAGGATGTATTTAATAAGTTTCGTAATAAATAAAAAAACTTCATCTTAGTATTAAGAAAAAAAGTTCTTTCTATAGTTAAAGATAATTAAAACTATTTGTAATAAACAGTATACAAGTGTAATAGAGAAAAATTCTTATCCAGAAAATTAAATTTAAAAATGTTTTTCACCTTTTTTATTAGGCTTTCAATCAGTTACTGACACTAAGCTTTTTTTATTGAATCACTTAATAACATTAAAATACTTAATACATATTATCAGAAGCCATTCTACCAGTAGTTTTTAACCAGTTTTGAGCTTCTATATAATTATTTGGGGCTAAACGAATAGCTTGTTTCCAATATTCAGCGGCTTTATCAAACATTGTTCTTGCAGTTTCTAAATCTCTTTTTTCCGAAGCTTTTACACCTTGGTAATGATAGATTACCGCTATGTTATTTAAAGCAGGTGGAAGTCTAGAATTTAAATCTAATGCTTGATGGTAATATTCTAATGCTTTGATGTACTCACCATTACTAGCATAAATAAGACCTATGTTGTAAAGAATATAACTTCTATCATATGGATCTTCTTCTAACCTTAAAGCTTCATAATAATTTTCTAACGCTTCTGCATACTCACCTTCAGACTGAGCAGACATGCCATCTCTGTAATAAGCAAAAGCTTCTTTTTCTTGCTTACTTGCTGGCAATACTTTTAGAACAATATCTGCTATGACAGTAAAAGTTTTATCTATAAAATTGTCATTTTTTTGAAATCTAGGCATAAATTTTAATTAATAGTGGCTTTTTTGAACTTTTGAGAACGTAATATACGTCAAATTAAATAAGTATAAAATAATGACAGAAATAATTTTTGAACCAATATCTAAGAAAATACAATAATAATCAATTCCATATTTTATTATTTGCTAGTTAGTCAAATATAATAACTATCAAAAATGAAGTTTCTAATAAAAACTTACATTATAAACAAGGAATGAATCTAGTTTATATTGACAACAGAGATAAAATTTGGAAATAGTCTTTAATTAACAAACCGTTCAGTTACATAAAAATAACAGATACTATAGAGACATTAATAAATACCGTACTAAAGAAAAATCTTGATAATTCACGTATTTGAAAAAAAAGCTAACAGATACGATTAGTTTACTATCAGACAATATAATTAGTATAATATTAAACATTCTAAATTCCTGTAGGTATAAGTAAAAATTAGAACATTCTAAATAGTGTTATTTTTCTTCTACAAACAGTGAAATTTATTGCTTTTAAATTATCAATTAATGATACAAAGTTGTTCTTTGTTTCATTCTTTGTATTGGGATGAAAATCAATGATGAAATCTTAGACATATAAGAAAGCTAATATATATTTTCTTATACACTTGGAATTAAAGGATGAGCGAAGGAAAACAGATTGAATATCATTTATATAACTATTATAAATAATTAAGTGATAATTACTCTGAACTAAAATATTACATTTTCTGCTCATCTCTTGGGATAAATTTTCTTAGACTAAAATAATAACAAAAAGTAGGAAAAAGAATGATAGAAAAAAAATACGGAATAGCAAGAACATTAAGATGCTTTAGTAAAAAGCATATTAGCTGTAGAATGCAGAACAAAAGTACCAGTGATGAAAAAATCATACTCCTAATTAATCCTTTGGTAATAGAAGGAGAGACTAATAGTTATAGTTTAAATAATGGTAGTGATTTTAAAGAGATTAAACCTTTAGAGTTCACACTGAATAGTGATAAAGACGTTAAGCAAAAACTAGACAAGAAAAAAAATAAGACGGCAAAAGATGGCAATGATGTAAACGAAAATGCGAAAAGTAAGTCAAAATTAAAGAAAAAAATTAACGGTAATTACGATGACGTAAACAAGAGGAAAAAACAAGGTAATAATAAAAAAGGTAAAAAGGATTCTGGAAAAGAATTATTAGGAGAAAAGCCAACAGAAATTACATTATCTAATGCAATATCCGTACAAGAACTCGCTGAGAAGTTATATGTATCTGAAACAGACATTATTAGAACACTATTCTTAGATGGAATAATAGTAAACATAAATCAAGTATTAGATTTAGAAACTGCAGTGAAAGTTGGAGACCAATTAGGGGTCACAATAACGATTGTTGAAGAAGAAACTATAAACAATCGCAATGATTTCGTATTAACAGAGAATCAAGATAATCTTGAAGAACGTCCTCCTATAATCGCTGTAATGGGACACGTGGATCACGGAAAAACAACGCTGTTAGATAAAATTAGGCAAACTCAAACAGCACAAAAAGAAGCTGGCGGGATAACCCAAAAAATTGGTGCCTACGAAGTTGATATAGATTATCGTGACGAGAAAAGAAAATTAGTGTTCTTAGATACCCCAGGTCACGAAGCATTTTCTTCAATGAGATCAAGAGGAGTCCAAGTGACTGATATAGCTGTACTAGTTGTTGCGGCTGATGACGGAGTGAAGCCACAAACAATAGAGACAATAAGATGTATCAAAGAAGCAAATGTTCCATTGATAGTCGCAATTAATAAAATTGATAAAGATGATGCAAATATTGAGAACATTAAACAGGAATTAACTACATACAATGTTATTCCTGATGATTGGGGTGGAGATACTCCTATGATTCCTATTAGTGCTAAACAAGGAACTAATATGAATGAATTATTAGAAATGATGGTACTAGTAAGTGATATGCTTAGTCTACAAGCATCAAAGAAAGGTAACGCTCAAGGTACTGTTCTAGAAGCGAATTTAGACAAAAGTAAAGGTGCTATTGCAACTCTTTTAGTTCAGAATGGAACTTTAGAAGTAGGAGATATTATTGTAACAAGTCAGCATATGGCTAAAATAAGAGGAATGATTAATTCAGACAATAGCAATATAATGCAAGCTCTTCCTTCATCACCTATTTTAGTTTGGGGTCTCTCGGATGTACCAAGTATTGGAGATCAATTTGAAGCTTTCAAAAACGAGAAACAAGCAAAGAGTGCTCTTCAGGAGAGAAAAGATAAAGCTAGCAACAATATAACAAATCACTCTACATCTGATAAACACTCTCTACTAGGATCTAATATCCAAGCAGTTGTGAACTTAGTTATAAAAACAGATATTCAAGGATCAGTCGAAGCTATTATAAGTAGCATTAACCAAATTGAACAAGAAAAAGTAAAAATTAGAGTATTGTATGCATCTCCAGGAGAAATAACAGAAACAGATGTAGACTTTGCAGATGCTAGTAAATCTGTAATTTTAGCATTTAATACTAGCTTGGCACCCGGAGCGAAGAAAGTTGCTCGCCACCTAGGAGTTAGTATCAAAGAATATAACGTTATTTATGATCTTTTTGATGACATTCAAACAATGGTTGATGATATTATCGGGCCACAATACGAAGAAAAAGATATAGGTAAGGCTATCGTTAAAGCTGTTTTCCCGCTTGGAAAAAACTACGTTGCTGGAAGTTTTGTTAATGAAGGTAAGATAATCAAAGGATGTCATATCAAAGTAAGTCGAGACGGAGAAGTAGTGTATGAAGGTATCTTGTCTTCATTGAAACAATTTAAACAAGATGTCGCAGAAATCGAACAAGATTCAGAATGTGGAATTTATGTCGAAGAATTTGATGAATGGAAAGAAGATGATATTATTTCAGCATTTGAACTCGTAGAAAAAAAGAAAAATAGATAAGAGATAGACTTATTCAGATTTTTCTGTAATAAGTCTAGATTTATTAGAAAACTCCATCTCGGTTAATGAATGGTAATAAAGACAACATTCTTGCTCTTTTTACAGCTTTTGTTAGCCGAGTTTGTTGTTTTGTTGTTAAACCTGTCATTCTACGAGGCAAAATTTTTCCTTGCTCTGTTAGAAATTTGCTTAATAATTCCACGTCTTTGTAATCAATTACTTCATTAGTTGGTAAAGGAGAGACTTTGCGACGATAAATAGCCATAGTTATTATTTAAAATTTATTTTATTTCTTTAAAAATTTCGTGTTTCTTTGACAAAGGACAATACTTTTTTAACTCTAATCGATCTGGGGTATTTCGTCTATTTTTTGTCGTACGGTATCTATATACACCTTCACTGGTTTGACATTCTAGCGTAATTCCAATACGCACACCTTTATTCTTAGCCATATGTTGATATTTTTTTTATTTGTTTATTTATTTTAACTAAATAAATAAAGATTTGATTTCTAAAATTACTCGAAAAAAAGAAACCTAATTTTTTCTTTGGTATTTTGTTATATGTTATAATCTCTTATCGTGAATAGTAAAGCTTTTAGAGAAAAGAAATAATCTAACTAATTCAAAATCAAACAATACGAATTATGGCAAATTCATTATCAGCTGAAAAAAGAATTGAAATAAATGAGAGAAATAGGCTCCGTAATAAAGCATATAAATCATCTATACGTACTATATATAAAAAATGCTTAATAGCAATTAATAATACAGACGAAAATAATATGGATTCTGTAAATTCATTGTTATCTTTATCTTATAGTAAATTAGATAAAGCTGTTCAAAAGAAAATGATGCACAAGAATGCAGCAGCTTCGAAAAAGGCTGCGCTTGCGAAAGCACTAAAGAAAAGAGAACAAAATAAGTAAAAAATTACTTCTAAAATATAAGTTACTGTTAATGTAACTTATATTCAACATTTTTATTCTAGTCCAAAATCTTCAAAACAATATTACATACGTACTTAGGTACTTAGGTATTTTGATAACATTTTTTAGTCATATGACATTATAAAACATTCAAATTATGGTCTGATTAGGCTGATTAACTTTAAGAACATGTAAAGGAGACAGTAATCGAATGTCTATCAACAATCCAATATCTCGTTTTAGCTTACCCGATTTAGTTGAAATTCAACGTGCAAGTTTTTGCTGGTTTCTAGAAGAAGGCTTAGCTGAAGAAATTAAAAATTTTTCTCCAATCACAGATTATACAGATAATTTAGAACTGCATCTACTTGGAGATGAATACAAATTAAAATATCCAAAATATAGCATTAACGAATGTAAAAGAAGAGACGCAACATACTCGGTACAAGTATATGTGCCAGCAAGATTGATAAACAAAGAAACTGGGACCATTAAAGAACAAGAAGTTTTTATAGGTGACTTACCATTAATGACAGATCGAGGAACTTTTGTTATCAATGGCGCAGAGAGAGTTATTGTTAATCAAATTGTTAGAAGTCCAGGTATTTACTACAAATCGGAAACAGATAAACAAGGAAGACGTACCTATAGTAGTAGTTTAATATCGAATAGAGGAGCATGGGTTAAATTTGAAACAGATAAGAATGATTTAGTTTGGGTAAGAATAGACAAAACTAGAAAGATTGCTGCTCATGTATTTTTAAAGGCTATGGGCCTTAGTGACAGTGATATTTATAATGGGTTACGTCATCCTGAATACCTAAAGAAAACTTTCAGAGTTGAGGGAAATTACACAATTGAAGAATCTCTGATACAGATGTATGCCAAATTACGACCTGGAGAACCAGCGACAGTCAACGGTGGTCAACAAATTTTATATTCACGATTTTTTGATCCAAAACGCTACGATTTAGGCAAAGTTGGTAGATACAAACTAAATAAAAAATTAAGTTTATCAATCCCAGAAAATATTCGCGTTTTAACTCCTCAAGATACGTTGGCTGCGATTGATTATTTAATAAATCTCAAATTTGATTTAGGAGAAATAGATGATATTGATCATTTAGGTAATAGAAGGGTAAGATCTGTTGGTGAATTACTACAGAATCAGGTTCGAGTGGGACTAAATAGATTAGAAAGAATCGTTCGAGAACGAATGACAATTTGTGATGCAAATTCTCTTACGCCTAATACATTAGTTAATCCAAAACCAATTGTTGCTGCTATTAGAGAATTTTTTGGTTCTAGTCAGTTATCACAATTCATGGATCAAACTAACCCACTAGCTGAATTAACTCACAAAAGAAGAATTAGTGCCCTAGGGCCTGGTGGATTAAATCGTGATCGTGCCGGATTTGCAGTTCGAGATATTCACTTAAGTCATTATGGTAGAATTTGCCCTATTGAAACTCCTGAAGGACCTAACGCTGGATTAATTGGAGTTTTAGCAACACATGCAAGAATTAATTCCTATGGTTTTATAGAAACTCCATACTATAGAGTCGATAATGGACAAACATTAAACCAGGCTGCACCAATATACCTAGCGGCAGACCAGGAAGATGAGTTTCGGATAGCCCCAGGTGATACACCCATAAATGAAAAATTAGAAATAAAAAATGAAATAGTACCCGTAAGGTATCGGCAAGAATTTACAACAACAAGAAAAGAACTCGTTGATTATATTGCAGTATCACCAATACAAGTAATATCTATAGCAACATCACTTATACCATTTTTAGAACATGATGATGCTAATAGAGCTTTAATGGGGTCCAATATGCAGAGGCAAGCTGTTCCATTATTGTACCCAGAAAGTCCTTTAATAGGAACTGGATTAGAAGCACAAGCTGCAAGAGATTCAGGAATGGTAATGGTTAGTTTAGAAGATGGAATAGTAACTTATATATCAGCTGATAGAATTTGTGTTACCAATAAAGAGGGAAAAGAAATTTCATACAACTTACAAAAATATCAAAGATCTAATCAAGATACATGTATTAATCAAAGACCATCCGTATGGCTTGGAGAAGAAGTCGTTACAGGACAAGTTATAGCCGATGGAGCTGCCACAGAAGGAGGAGAATTAGCGCTCGGTCAAAATATACTTGTCGCTTATGTTCCATGGGAAGGTTATAATTACGAAGATGCTTTTCTTATTAGTGAAAGACTAGTATATAACGACGTATATACATCGGTACATATAGAAAAATATGAAATAGAAGCAAGACAAACCAAGTTAGGTTCCGAAGAAATTACAAGAGAGTTACCTAATGTTGGCGAATATTCACTTCGTAAATTGGATGAAAATGGAATTATTGTAATTGGTTCTTGGGTAGAATCTGGAGACATCTTAGTTGGAAAAGTTACACCTAAAGGCGAATCTGATCAACCCCCTGAAGGAAAATTGCTTAGAGCTATTTTCGGAGAAAAAGCTAAAGATGTAAGGGATACATCATTACGAGTGCCGAATGGAGGAAGAGGAAGAATACTTGATGTAAGAATTTTTACAAGAGAAAAAGGAGATGAATTACCAGCTGGAGCAAATATTGTTATCAGAGTCTACGTAGCACAAACTCGTAAAATCCAAGTTGGTGATAAAATGGCCGGACGACATGGTAATAAGGGAATTATTTCAAGAATTTTACCGAGGCAAGATATGCCTTACTTACCGGATGGTACACCTGTTGATTTAGTGCTTAATCCATTAGGAGTACCTTCAAGGATGAACGTAGGTCAAATTTTTGAGTCTCTTCTAGGATTAGCCGCAGAACACTTAAATAAAAGATTTAAAATAGTACCATTTGATGAAATGCATGGAGCGGAAGCATCACGTGTATTAGTCAATGATAAATTAATGAATGCTCGTAATATAACTGGTAAAGATTGGATATTCGATCTTAAACATCCAGGCAAAATACGATTGTATGATGGAAGAACCGGTGACCCATTTGATAATCCAGTAATGGTCGGAATATCCTATATGTTAAAACTTGTACACCTTGTTGACGATAAAATACATGCAAGATCTACAGGACCATACTCTTTAGTTACTCAACAACCACTAGGTGGTAAAGCACAACACGGTGGACAAAGATTAGGAGAGATGGAAGTTTGGGCTCTGGAAGCTTTTGGTGCATCTTACACACTACAAGAACTATTAACTGTGAAATCAGATGATATGCAAGGAAGAAATGAAACACTTAATGCAATTGTCAAAGGAAAACCAATCCCAAGACCAGGTACTCCAGAATCATTTAAGGTATTAATGCGCGAGTTGCAATCACTAGGATTAGATATTGGCGCTTACAAAATAGAAACATTACCTGATGGGCAGACAAGAGGAATAGAGGTTGACTTAATGTCTAGCGTAAATAATAAAAAATTTCATTCACGTCCAACCTACGAATCAATCACACGTGAAGATATAGAAACATCTTTGACTTAAGCTAAAAATAAATATAATACATGCTCCAAAAGTACAATGCCAAAAATAGAACAATATTTTGATTACGTAAAAATCAACTTAGCTTCTCCACAAAGAATAAAAAAATGGGGAGAAAGAGCACTCCCTAATGGCCAAATAGTTGGAGAAGTCACTAAACCAGAAACTATTAACTATAGAACTCTGAAACCAGAAATGGACGGACTTTTTTGTGAACGTATATTTGGTCCCGTGAAAGATTGGGAATGTCACTGCGGAAAATACAAAAGAGTTAGATATAAGGGAATAGTATGTGAAAGATGTGGCGTAGAAGTTGTTGAGTCTAAAGTCCGTAGACATAGAATGGGATATGTCCAGTTAGCAGCTCCTGTAACACATGTCTGGTATCTAAAAAGTTTACCTAGCTATATTGCTATACTCCTAGACATACCTTTAAAAGATGTTGAACAAATTGTGTACTTTAATTCATACGTAGTTACAAGACCAGGCAACTGTTCAAGTCTAAAATATAAGCAATTACTGAGCGAAGATGAATGGATTGACATAGAAGACCAATTATATCAAGAAGAATCAGATATCTATGGTGTTGAAGTTGGAATAGGAGCAGAAGCTATCCAAAAGTTACTCAAAGATATTGATTTAGAAGTAGAGGCTGAAAGCTTAAGAGAAGAAGTTTTACTCTCAAAAGGGGCAAAAAAAGACAAAGCCATAAAAAGATTACGAATCATAGACAATTTTATTGCAACACGATCTGATCCTTCGTGGATGATATTAACGATATTACCTGTAATTCCTCCTGATCTAAGGCCTATGGTACAACTAGATGGCGGTAGATTTGCAACATCAGACCTAAATGATTTATATAGAAGGGTTCTTAACCGCAACAACCGTTTAATAAGATTACAAGAAATTCTTGCTCCCGAGATAATTATTCGTAATGAAAAACGGATGCTGCAGGAATCAGTGGATGCTTTAATTGATAATGGGAAAAGGGGAAAGGTTGTTGTTGGGGCCAATAATAGACCATTAAAATCACTTTCAGATATTATTGAAGGAAAACAGGGTCGGTTCCGACAAAATTTATTAGGAAAACGTGTTGATTATTCAGGACGATCTGTAATCGTTGTAGGACCGCAATTACAATTAAACCAATGTGGGCTACCCAGAGAAATGGCATTGGAACTTTTTCAACCATTTGTTATACACAGATTAATTCATCAAGGATTAGTAAACAATATAAAAGCCGCAAAAAAATTAATCCAAAAAAATGAAGTAACTGTTTGGAATGTTTTAGAAGATGTTATACAAGGACACCCAGTTTTATTAAATAGAGCACCTACCTTACATAGATTAGGTATACAAGCGTTTGAACCAATATTAGTAGAAGGAAGAGCTATAAAATTACATCCACTCGTATGTCCAGCATTTAACGCCGATTTTGATGGAGATCAAATGGCTGTACATATTCCGCTTTCTTTAGAAGCACAAGCTGAAGCACGACTTCTAATGCTTGCTCCATATAATTTCTTATCACCAGCAACTGGAGAACCTATCATCATGCCAAGTCAAGACATGGTTCTTGGATGTTACTACTTGACAGCGGAAAACCCTACTCAACAAAATAAACAGGCTTACTATTTCTCTAGTTTAGAAGATGCACTCTTAGCCTATGATTCAAATAAAATTCCATTGCATTCTTATGTCTGGGTTAGATTTGATGGAATTATCGATAATGAAAGTGAAGCCATTAAAGTTGAAGAAACAGAAAATGGAGAAAAACTACACATTTTTGATGATCGAATAATAAAGAAAAATAAAGATGGAGAAACAATTGTCCAATACTTATTGACTACTCCAGGGAGAATTTTATTGAATAAAGTCTTATTGGATTCACTAGTAATAGCAAAATAATGAAGAATTTTTCATAAGAACAAAAATACCATGAAAGAAAAATATTTATTTGTGCCGCCTAAACCAAGATTCACTAATAAAGTAATCGATAAAAAGGAATTAAAGCGTCTTATGGCTTGGGCTTTCAGCAACTACGGTACAGGTAGAGCCTCGTACATGGCTGATAGATTGAAAGAATTAGGGTTTCATTATGCAACACGTGCCGGGATATCATTAAGTGTTGAAGATTTGAGGGTGCCACCTACTAAAAGAAGTCTTATTAATAGAACAAATGAAGCTATACAACTAACAGAAGAACAGTATGAACGAGGTGAAATCACGGCTATAGAAAGATTCCAAAGAGTCATAGACACCTGGAATAACGCAAGTGAAGAACTTAAGACTGAAGTTATTAAATATTTTAAGGAAACCGACCCACTTAATCCTATCTATATCATGGCATTTTCCGGTGCCAGAGGAAATATTTCACAAGTAAGACAATTAGTTGGAATGCGGGGATTAATGGCTGACCCACAAGGTCAGATTATTGATTTACCAATTAAAAGTAACTTTAGGGAAGGATTAACTGTAACGGATTACATAATTTCATCATATGGAGCCAGAAAAGGTTTAGTAGACACAGCGCTTAGAACAGCCGATTCAGGCTATCTGACACGTAGACTGGTTGATGTGGCTCAAGACATTATCATTAGAGAAATAGACTGTGGTACACAGCGAAACATCACTATCAAAGATATGGTTGCCAATAACCAAGTATTAATTCCCATTGGTAACAGATTAGTAGGAAGAGTTCTTTTTGAAACATTATATTATCCGCATGACGGTGGAGTTATAGCACATATTAACCAAGACTTAGATCACGAAACTAGCAAAATTATTGTAGATGCGGGGATTAAGTCAGTCAGCGTAAGATCGCCTTTAACATGTGATTCTGCTAGATCTGTCTGTCAATTCTGCTATGGTTGGAATTTAGCACACGGTTCGCTGGTAGATTTAGGTGAAGCTGTAGGAATTATCGCAGCACAATCTATCGGTGAACCAGGTACACAATTAACAATGCGTACTTTCCATACTGGTGGTGTTTTCACTGGAGAATTGGCAGAACAAATAAAAGCACCGTTTAGTGGAATAATCAGGCTTCCTAAAAACATTAAATCAAGATTAATAAGAACTCGACATGGGCAAGAAGCAGTCGTCTTGGAGACAAGCTATAAATTATCACTTTATGACTACACACTAAAGGAAGAAAAAATAGAATTTACTCAAGGAACTATTTTGTTTATTAATGACAATGAACAATTCCGAAAAGGGCAAATTATTGGGGAAATTAGTACAAAGACAAACTTAATAACTGAGAGAGCCACAAAAGACTTGCTAACTGAATCTTCTGGAGAAGTTTTTTTCTCAGACTTAACATCTGAAGAAAGAGTTGATAGACAAGGTAATATTACAACAAAAACAAGTAAAGGCGGACTTGTTTGGATTCTTTCAGGAGAAGTACATAACTTACCTCAATCAGCACAACTTGAAATAAAAGAAGGTGATGAGATTAGTGAAAATACAATCTTAGCAACGACCCACATAACCAGTGACTACGGTGGAATTGTTAGATTTGATAAAAAATTAAAGTTTAATGAACTAAATGAAATACAGATAGTTACATCTTCAGTATTTATTAAAGATGCATTAGTAAAAAATGAATATGAAAATGATGAAACAAATAGTAGTTTTTTCCTAAACTTTTCTAACGGCAACACTTTTTTAATGCTTTGTTCGCCTGGAAACAAAGTCAATAATGGACAAATTATAGGTGAATTGGTAGATACGAAATATCAAACAAAAACAGGAGGATTCATTAAATATAAAGACCATCCAAATAATTTCCAAGGAAAACATCGTCTACTTTGGATCTCAGAAGAGACTCATGAAATAAAAAAAGATATATCTCTACTTATGGTAGAGAACAATACATACGTTGAATCTGGTAGCGAAATAATAAAAGATATTAAAACAGAAAATGCCGGTTATTTAAAAGTTATTGAGGAAAATGGGATTGTCGAAAAAATTATCATCAAAGTCGGAAAAATTCTTAAAACAAATAAAGAAATTGAGATTTCTTCAGAAATTATAGAGACTGGGGAAGAAATTTGTGAAGGAATAACTGCGGAATATCCATGTTTATTAGAGAAGATCGATGAAGGTATACTAATTAGACCAGCTGACGAGTATTATATAAACAAAGAACAATTTCAAATTGAAACGGAACATTCATTAAATGGAAATCAATCTATCGGTATTAATTTAACTCAACATTTATTATTTAAAGAAGGAGAAAAAATTGAATCAATCGATGGGATTGATTTGGTTAAGACATATTTAACAGTAGATATTTCCTCTGATCAAATACATGGTTCCGCAGACATCGAATTTTTAGAGACAGACAGTAAAGGAGAGTATAAATTACAAATTGCAATAATAGAAAATCTGCAGATTAAACAGGACGCCTTCAGTGAAGATAGTAAACAACAGATTAAAACTGACTTCTGTGTAGAAGATGGTCAAGAAATTCTTTCAGGTGCATTAGTAGCTCAAACATCACTAATTTCAAAATCAAAAGGAAGAATCGAAAACATAACAGAAAGCGGACAGTCTGGCAGAAAAATTCTTATTCTTAGGGAAATAGACCAAGAAACAATAAATTTAAATGGTGAAACACCTCAGGTATCTGAAGGAGAACTTGTGCGATACGGTGATCAAATTGCTGCCAACATTGTAGCTAAAGAATCTGGCAAAATTGTAGCTCTTGATGAAGACAAAATAAGGATCCGTACTGCCCATCCATATCTAGTATCATCCGGAGCTATATTACAAACAAAAAATAAAGATCTTGTTCAAATGGGCGATACATTAGCAATCTTAGTCTTTGAAAGATCTAAAACTGGAGATATCGTTCAAGGATTACCAAGAATTGAAGAGATCTTAGAAGCAAGACGTCCTAAAGAAGCATGCAAATTAGCACAAAGACCGGGAAAAATTAAAGTTTGGTACGATTCAGAAGAAAACTATCACGTTGAGATACTAGAAACGGATAACAATGTTAATGAATATATAATAAATAGTACACAAAAGGTAATAGTTTCAAATGGAGAAAATATACTATTAGCTGAAGCAATTACGGATGGTGCACCAAATCCACATGAAATGCTCAGCTTATACTTTAACTTTTATATAAATGTACTGGGAATCTACGAAGCTGCTAAATTAAGCTTACAAAAAGTGCAAACATATCTGGTAAATGAAGTACAAAATGTGTATCAATCACAAAACGTTGATATATCGGATAAACATGTTGAAGTGATAGTTAGGCAGATGACATCTAAGGTAAGAGTAGAAGATGGAGGAGATACAACCTTATTACCTGGAGAGCTTGTGGAATTGCAACAAATAGAAAACATAAATGAAGCTATGTTATTAACAAGAGGCATTCCAGCAACTTACTCACCTGTGTTATTAGGTATAACTAAATCATCTCTGAACACCGATAGTTTCATATCTGCAGCAAGTTTCCAAGAAACTACACGAGTTCTGACAGAGGCCGCTATTGAAGGGAAAGCTGATTGGTTAAGAGGATTAAAAGAGAACGTTATTATAGGTAGATTAATTCCCGCAGGCACAGGTTTTAATTCATATAGTGAAATCTCTAAAATCAACCGCAATGAAAAAAAAGCTTCAGACGGATACTATTTTGAAAATAAAAATTCAGATAGCCAAGTGGTGCGTTTTACGGTTGATGAAAACACTGGATATTTTCAAGATGATGCAAAAGTGCAATAAATTAACGATGAAATACTGTAAATAAGCTAATTAAAATAAAAAATAGGATTTCACGAAATTTATAACTTTGATACTATATCAAGTGAAGTATTTACAAATTACAGACTTATTCATTTGAGTCTTCAAAGATTATCTATATTCCAACTAACATTTATTACTTTAAAGATAAAAATCATGGCAGTTGTTACATTAGCTGAGTTATTAGAAGCAGGAGTACATTTTGGACATCAATCAAGAAGATGGAACCCAAAAATGTTTCCATACATTTATGCAGAACGTAATGGTATACATATCATAGATTTGGTTCAAACAGCTGAATTGTTGACAGAAGCATGTAATTTTGTGCGTAAAGCATCTGAAGAAGGGAAAAAATTCCTTTTTGTAGGAACAAAGAGACAGGCAGCTGGTGTTATAGCGCAAGAAGCAGAAAGATGTGGAGCACATTACATTAACCAAAGATGGTTAGGAGGAATATTAACAAACTGGTTCACTATTAGAACAAGAGTCGAAAGACTAAAAGATCTAGAAAGTAAAGAAGAAAGTGGATATCTAGATAAGTTACCGAAAAAAGAGACAGCAATTCTTAAAAAAGAACTTGATAAGTTACGTAAAAATCTTAACGGAATCAAGGATATGAAACGCTTGCCTGATCTAGTTTTAATCGTTGACCAAAAGAGAGAAAGTACAGCTATTCAAGAATGTATGACATTAGGAATACCAATTATTTCAATCTTAGATAGTAACTGTAATCCAGACATTACTAACATTCCAATTCCAGGTAATGATGATGCTATCAGATCTATCAAATTAATTGTTGGTAAGATTGCTGATTCTATTTGTGAAGGGCAAAGTGGAAAAACTCAAAATGAAGGAAGAGAAGAAGCTGAGATAGCCTAATCTTCTCCTCATAAGCAATAAGATATTATAAAATTATACATAAGGAATAAGAAAAAATATGGCTGCTGAAATTTCTGCAAAAATTGTTAAAGAGCTACGTGATAAAACATCCGCTGGAATGATGGATTGTAAAAAAGCATTGCAAGAGGCTGATGGAGATTTTGCAAAAGCTGAAGAAGCATTAAAGAAAAAAGGATTAGCAACCGCTGCAAAAAAATCTAGTCGTATCGCAACTGAAGGTATCGTAGAAGCATACATTCATATGGGAGGCAAATTAGGAATCATAGTTGAAGTAAACTGTGAAACAGATTTCGTAGCTAGACGATCTGAATTCCAAGAGTTAGCTAGAAATATTGCTATGCAAATAGCAGCTTGTCCTCAAGTACAATATATCAATGCAGCTGATATACCGCCAGAAATAGCGGAAAGAGAAAAGAAAATAGAAATGGAAAAAGATGATTTAGGTAATAAGCCTGTAGACATCAAAGAAAAAATAGTAGAGGGAAGAATACAGAAAAAATTAAAAGAAATGGTACTTGTTGACCAAGCATTTATTAGAGATTCTTCTATGACAATTGGTGAATTAGTTAAACAAAATATTTCTACTTTAGGTGAAAACATACAAATACGTAGATTTGAAAGATTTGTATTAGGTGAAGGCCTAGAAAAGAAAAACGAAGACTTTGGAGCAGAAGTTGAAAAAATGATGAGTAAGTAATAAACCTATTAAGCTATTACTATCATCTATTACAAAAAGAAAAAAGTGCGCTTTATGATATTAAACAGATAGAAAAAATATCAAATTGCTAACTTTAATATAAATTATTTGTCTGCAAAGAATTGAGAATTAGTGCATAATAAAATCATTCTTTATCAGAAGTTTTAAAAAACGAGATAGTTTTTTTAAAATAGCTTCAAAGGTATAATTTATATGTGTTAATTAAGTTTATGCTTTTCTTCTAAATTAACATTTAAAAATTGCAAAAGAATTATATTCAACTATGTATCAGAATAACCTTAGCGCTTTTAACTCCTTCTACTCACTTGCAGAAGTTGAAGTTGGAAAGCACCTTTATTGGGAAATTGCAGGATTAAAACTACACGGTCAAGTATTTATTGTTTCATGGTTAGTAATAGGAGCACTTCTAGCATTCGCCATTGCTGGAACAAGAGACCTTAAGCAAACTCCAGAAGGATTACAAAACTTTATGGAATATGCTTATGAATTCCTACAAGACATTGCTAAAAACCAAATTGGTGAAGAAGAGTATAGACCTTGGGTTCCATATGTAAGTACTGTATTCTTATTTATCTTTGGAGCAAACTGGGCAGGTGCACTTATTCCTTGGAAACTAATTACTCTACCAGAAGGAGAATTAGCAGCACCAACTAATGACATTAACGTAACAGTTGCATTAGCTCTACTTACTTCTTTCTCGTACTTCTATGCAGGAATAAGTAAAAAAGGAATTGGATACTTTGCTAGGTATGTTCAACCTACTCCTATCCTTCTACCGATTAACATCCTTGAAGACTTTACAAAACCATTATCATTAAGCTTCCGTCTTTTCGGTAACGTGCTTGCAGACGAGCTAGTTGTTTCTGTATTTGCTTTACTAGTACCTATCCTAATACCATTACCAGTAATGATTCTAGGCCTATTTGCTAGTTCTGTACAAGCATTAATTTTCTCTACTCTATCTGCCGCTTATATAGGTGAGGCATTAGAAGATCACCACTAAAATTAAAGTGGAAAAACGAACTTAGTATCTGAAATAATTTAATCTTTATAAATATGATAAATATCACAATAATTTTATGAACCCTATCGTATCTGCTGCTTCAGTTGTTGCTTCTGGTCTATCTGTTGGTTTAGCTGCAATCGGTCCTGGTATTGGACAAGGAACTGCTGCTGCACAAGCTGTTGAAGGTATTGCTCGTCAACCTGAAGCTGAAGGTAGAATCCGTGGTACTCTACTTCTTTCTCTAGCATTCATGGAATCACTTACTATCTATGGTCTAGTTGTATCTCTAGCATTACTTTTCGCTAACCCATTCACAGCGTAATTTTTCGCTAATATTTTACAAGCTAAGTATTTTTTAGTATCCCTAGTCATTGAAAAATGACTAGGGTATTGAAGTGGTAACATTTTTTTAAGGACCCATTATAAAAAATAAGTAATAATGACAAATCTGATATTTCTGTTAGCACAAGAAGCTGCTAGTGCTAGTGAACCAGAAGGTGGTTTATTCGATTTCAATGCTACTCTGCCTTTAATGGCACTGCAAATTTTGCTACTAATGGTAGTATTAAATCTTGTGTTCTATACTCCAGTAGCTAAGGTACTGGACGAACGAGATGAGTATATTCGTAAAAATTTAACTGAGGCTTCTGAAACTCTAGCTAAAGCTGAAGCGATTACAAAACAGTATGAGCAAGATTTAGCACAAGAGAGACGTGAGTCACAATTAATTATAGCTTCCGCTCAAAAAGAAGCTCAAGAAATAGTTGCGATGGAAATCAATCAAGCACAAAAAGACACTGAAGCATTAGTTAATGAAGCTACACAGCAGTTAAACACACAAAAAGAGAAAGCTTTACTGGCTCTTGAAGAACAGGTGAACACTCTTAGTGAACAAATTAAGAATAAGCTGTTAAGTGGTAAGTTGACTGCATAAGGTCTCACATTCTATTGATGCGAAAAATCATCATGAATTATTAAGTTGTTTGTAAAGTATATATAATATGAGTGATTTTCTATTGATTAGTGCCCTTGCAGAATTATCTTCTGGAAAGGGATTCGGATTTAATTCAAATTTTTTAGAAGCCAACGTATTAAACATTGCACTATTAGTTAGTGGTGTTTTTTATTTAGGTAAAAATTTTCTAACTTCTGCTCTTGAACTTAGACAACAAAAAGTTACTGAAGCAATACAAGAAGCTGAAGAAAGACTACAACAGGCTAACACAAGACTTTTAGATTCAGAGAAACAACTGACAGAAGCTCAGACTGTTATCGCGAAAATAAAAAAGGAAGCGGAAACAACTGCTCGTACAGTTAAAGAAACTATACTTGCTCAAGGTAAGTTAGATATCGAGAGACTGACGAACAATGGTAAAAGTAGTATTGAGAAAGCTGAATTACAAATTAAAAAACAAATTCAGCAACGTATTACAAATCTTGCTATGGAAAGAGTATCAACTCAACTACAAGATTACATGACTCCTAGCCTTCAATCTAAAGTTATAGATAATAATATTGCTCAGTTAGGGGGACAATTATAATGGCACAGAATCTAAAAGTTTCTCAACCATATGCTAACGCATTTATCCAAATGGTGTCTGGAAAAGACTCACTTGATAAAGTTATCTCTGATTTAACATATATTGAGGCTGCTTTAAAATCACCTGATTTAGTACAAGCATTCTCTAATCCTTTATTATCTCTTGATGCTAAAAAGGGAATGGTTAAAGCGGTTTTCAAAGGAAAGATTGACGCTAAAACTGTAAACTTTTTATTAGTGCTTTGTGATAGAGGAAGAATTGATTGCTTAGAAGGAGTTACTTCTTTAGCATTAGAAATGGCATATAAGCAAGCGTCTGTAGAAGTTGCACATGTTATTTCATCTTCTGAAATGTCAGAAAGCCAACAAGAAGCATTAGTTTCAAAATTAAAGGCAATGACGGGCGTAAAACAGGTAAAACTTGACATTAAAGTTGATAAAGCTTTAATTGGTGGATTTACCGTTCAAATCGGTTCTCAAGTCGTTGACACTAGTATACAAGGACAATTAAAGAAACTAGCTTCACATTTAGGAGCATCTTCTCCTCTATAATTGAACAGTTCTTTTATTTTAAAAACATAATTTATCAAAGTAGACAAATATTGATATGGTAAACATTAGACCTGATGAAATCAGCAGCATTATCCGTGAGCAAATTGACAAGTATGATCAAGGTGTTCAAGTCGCTAATGTAGGTACTGTTCTTCAAGTAGGAGATGGAATTGCTCGTGTTTATGGACTTGATCAAGTCATGGCTGGAGAATTACTTGAATTCGCAGATAAAACTGTAGGTATTGCACTAAACCTTGAAAGTGACAACGTTGGTGTTGTACTAATGGGTGCTGGCCGAGGAATTTTAGAAGGTAGTGCTGTAAAAGCTACTGGAAAAATTGCTCAAATCATGGTTGGTGAAGACTTCTTAGGAAGAGTGGTAGATGGTTTAGGAGTACCTATCGATGGAAAAGGTGATATTAAAGGTACAGAGTCAAGATTAATTGAATCAATGGCACCTGGTATTATCTCTCGTAAGTCAGTTTGTGAGCCAATTCAAACTGGTATTACATCTATTGATGCAATGATTCCTATCGGAAGAGGACAACGTGAATTAATCATTGGTGACAGACAAACTGGAAAGAGTTCTGTGGCTGTTGATACTATCATTAACCAAAAACCTGAAGGTGTAATTTGTGTTTACGTTGCAGTAGGCCAAAAAGCGTCAACTGTAGCGTCTCTAGTTACAACTCTTCAAGAGAAGGGTGCTATGGACTACACTGTTGTAGTTTCAGCAAGTGCAGATGATTCAGCAACATTACAATACATCGCTCCTTATACAGGTGCAGCTATCGCTGAGTACTTCATGTACAAAGGAAAAGCTACACTAATTATCTACGATGATTTATCTAAGCAAGCAAGTGCATACAGAGAAATGTCACTTCTATTAAGAAGACCTCCAGGAAGAGAAGCTTTCCCTGGTGATGTATTCTACCTTCACTCTCGTCTGTTAGAGAGAGCTGCTAAGTTAAGTGATGCACTAGGTGGCGGAAGTATGACTGCACTTCCAATTATTGAAACTCAAGCTGGTGATGTATCTGCATATATCCCAACAAACGTAATTTCAATTACGGATGGTCAAATCTTCTTATCTGGTGACCTATTCAACGCAGGTATCAGACCAGCTATTAACGTAGGTATTTCTGTATCACGTGTTGGTTCAGCTGCACAAATTAAAGCAATGAAGCAAGTTGCTGGTAAGTTAAAGCTAGAGCTAGCACAATTCGCAGAGCTAGAAGCATTCTCTCAGTTCGCTTCTGATCTAGATCAAGCTACAAGAAATCAACTAGCTAGAGGACAAAGACTAAGAGAAATCTTAAAGCAAGCTGCAAACTCTCCTATTCCAGTAGAAGAGCAAGTAGCTATCATCTACACAGGTATTAACGGCTTCCTTGATGATATCGAAGTAAGTAAAGTAAGATCATTTGTTGATACTTTAAGAACTAACTTAAGAAATTCAAAGCCTAAGTACGCTGAGATCGTTAGAGATACTAAGCAATTCAGCAGTGAAGCTGAAGAATTACTAAAAGAAGTTATTGCAAGTACAAAGAGTACTTTTGCTTAGAACATCTAAAACATAAAATAAAGACTCAAAGTTATTAATAAATTAATAACTTTGAGTCTTTATTTTAACCAATCATAGCCCTTGCTTTCTAATTCTTTAGCCAACGATTTATCTCCAGTTTTTATGATTTTTCCATCCTGCATTACATGAATAAAAGTAGGTTCAATATAATCTAATAAACGCTGATAATGAGTGATTAATATAACTGCATTAGAATCATTAGCCAAACTATTAATTCCTTTCGATACAATTTTTAAAGCGTCAATATCTAATCCAGAATCAGTTTCATCTAAAATTGCTAATTTTGTATCTAAAACAGCCATCTGAAGTATTTCATTACGTTTTTTCTCGCCACCTGAAAAACCTTCATTAACACTTCTGTTAAGAAAAGAAGGATCCATCTCAATTACATCAAGCTTTTGAGTAATAAACTCAAAAAATTCTAATGGATCTAGTTCATCCAATCCCTGATATTTTCTCCTTGCGTTACAAGATAAACGTAAAAAATCTGCATTACTTACACCTGGTATTTCTATTGGATACTGGAAACCTAAGAAAATACCTTTCTGTGATCTTTCTTCCGGTTCTACTTCAAGAATAGATTCTCCATTAAAAAGAATATTTCCTGCAGTAACTCTGTAAGCAGAATGTCCAGCTACAATTTTTGAAAAGGTACTTTTTCCTGAACCATTTTTCCCCATAATTGCGTGAATTTCGCCAGGGTTTACTGTAAGGTTTAAGTCCTTAATAACTGCTGTATCATTAACTGAAGCTTTAAGTCCTTGAATCTCAAGGATAGGTGAATTTTTTACCATATTTTATTTTAATCAATTCAATATTTTCTTTATTACATACAGCTATTAATAGTCTTTACTTGGTTAAAGCGTTAAAGTTAAATCTTTTTTGTAAAATAAAACTTTAGGACTAAAATAGCTAGATTAAACTGAATATAAATCTTCTAAGACTACGAATGAAATTTCAGAGAACAAAGTGACAATTGTTAGTTAACCTTAGCCAACTGTACCTTCCAATTTTAAACTTAAAAGCCTATCAGCTTCCAATGCAAATTCCATGGGCAATTCACTGAAGACATCTTTACAGAAACCACTAATCATCAAACTAATAGCTGATTCCATATCAATTCCACGTTGTAAAAAGTAAAATAGTTGTTCTTCTTCGATCTTAGAAGTAGAAGCTTCATGTTCAACACTACTTGTCGAGTTATTTACCTGTATATATGGAAAGGTATTAGCTTGTGCTTTATCTCCAATTAACATTGAATCACACTGAGAATAATTAATACTATTATGAGCTTTCGGGCCTATTTTGACTTGCCCCCTATAAGTATTTTTAGAATTACCAGAGGAAATACCTTTTGATACAATACGACTTTTTGTGTTTGGAGCAACGTGTAACATTTTTGTACCAGTGTCAGCTTGCTGGTAGTTGTTAGTTAAAGCTACTGAATAAAACTCTCCTATAGAATTTTCACCGGCTAAGATACAACTTGGATATTTCCATGTTATTGAAGATCCAGTTTCCACTTGAGTCCAAGAAATCTTAGAATTTTTACCAGCACACAGTCCTCGTTTAGTTACAAAATTGTAGATTCCCCCAATTCCATTCGCATCGCCAGAGTACCAATTTTGTACAGTAGAATACTTGATTTCGGCATTTTCTAACGCAACCAATTCTACAATAGCTGCATGTAACTGATTCGTGTCAAATTGTGGTGCTGTACATCCTTCAAGATAGCTAACTTTACTATTTTGATCAGCAATAATTAAAGTACGTTCAAATTGACCTGAATCTTGATTATTGATTCTAAAATAAGTAGATAATTCTAATGGACAAGTAACATTTTGCGGGATATAACAAAAAGACCCTTCACTAAAGACAGCTGAATTAAGTGCGGCAAAATAATTATCACCAATAGGTACAACTGTACCTAAATACTTTTCAACAAGGGAAGGATGTGATTGTAGTGCCTCAGAAATTGGACAAAAAATAACCCCCACTTTAGATAGCTCTTCTTTGAATGTAGTACCTACAGAAACACTATCAAATATAGCGTCTACAGCGACATTCGCTAATTTTTTTTGCTCTGTTAGTGGTATACCTAATTTCTCAAATGTTGACAATATATCCTCATCTACTTCATCTAAACTAGACAAATTTGCTTTCTTTTTTGGTGCGGAATAATACAAAATATTTTGGTAATCAATATCAGTGTAATGAACAGAAGCCCATGTAGGAGCTACCATCTTTTGCCAATAAGCATAAGCTCTCAACCTAAAATCTAACATAAACTGAGGCTCGTTTTTCTTTAAAGAAATTAACTTGATTACGTTATCATTAATACCTTTAGGAAAATCTTCTACCTCAACATTAGTTGTAAAACCATACTTATAAGGTTGAGAAAGAATTTTTTGTACGTCTAAATTATTGTGATCTTTTTCATTATTGATATTTAGAGAAGTATCTGTATCCACCATACTTTTGATTTTTTTTAAATGTGTTATAACCATAATAACAATCGTCATAAAAAAGAAGTCAATAAGTAAATAAAATAAAACTCTATTTTTATTTTTTTAGAGTGATATTATGGTCACTGTCAAAGAATGATAAGCGGACGAATGGCGGAATGGTAGACGCGGCACACTCAAAATGTGCTGACAAAATGTCGTAAGGGTTCAAGTCCCTTTTCGTTCATTAATGAAATAGATGAGTATAATCAGAATATGCAAGTTTCATACAAAAGAAACGATTCTTTATAACGACTATATAAATAAAAAATATATGACATTACTAATAGTAGGTGCGACAGGTACTTTAGGAAGGCAAATTGTGAGGAGAGCGATAGACGAAGGGTATCAAGTAAAATGTTTAGCAAGAAATCTAAGAAAAGCTTACTTTCTAAGAGAATGGGGAGCAGAATTAGTTTATGGAGATCTAAGTTTACCAGAAACATTACCTCCAATATTGAAAGATGTTACAGCTATCATAGATGCTTCAACAGCTAGACCTTCTGATCCTTACAATGCAGAAACAGTTGATTTAAAAGGCAAATTAGCTTTAATAGAAGCTGCTAAGATTGTAAATATTGAACGTTTCATATTCTTCTCAGTTATTAATAGCGATAAATATTCTGACGTACCACTTGTTAAATTGAAACTAGACATAGAATTCTATTTACAAGAATCAGGAATAAAATACACGATATTTTATTTAGGTGGTTTCTTCCAAGGTTTAATAAGTCAATATGCTATTCCTATATTAGAAAAACAACCAATTTGGGTAACTGGAGAGAATACCTCAATTGGATATATAGATACATCAGATATAGCAAAATTTACATTAAGAAGTTTAGCATTGAAAGAAACAGAATGTCGGAAATTTCCACTAGTAGGAAGAAAAAATTGGAATTCTCAGGAAATCATACAACTGTGTGAGCGTCTTTCTGGTCAATCTGCAAGAATAACAAAAATCCCAATTAGTGCATTAATCATTTTCAGACAACTCATGGGCTTTTTTGAATGGGGATCTAATATTGCTGAAAGATTAGCTTTTGCAGAATTATTAGCAACAGGGGAAGATTTTACTGGGGATATGAAAGAAACTTACCAACTCTTTGGTTTTGAAGAAAATGAAACTGCAACGTTAGAAGGTTATATGCAAGATTATTTCGGCCGTATATTGAGAAAACTGAAAGAATTAAGCGATGAAAAGGAAAAGTCACTATAAATGGTATTTGTAATTTAATTACAAAAGTTTCATCGTAATTCATTTTATTAAAAAAGTAGATATATAATAATAAGAGTACAAGTCTACTAATGTAGATAGAAAAATATTTCCCGGAGATAGATAATGTTCACATTAAAAATTGTTGTTTATACTACAGTGACCTTGTTTGTATCTCTTTTCGCATTTGGTTTCTTATCTAATGATGCATCAAGAAACCCAAACAGAAAAGATCTAGAGTAATATATCAAATTACTACAGAAATATGGGCTGAAGAAAGCTTATATACTTAGACTTATTAGATAGTTGAGGGCATAATCAATACTCTCAATTATCTTGAGTCATTGAAAGATCAATAATTATTTTGCTTAATCTCAAAAAAAATCTAACAAAAAACAAACTTCTTATCTTACGAAATATTAACTACCATAAAATATAAATGTATCACGTAAGTAAACTGAATTAAATTAACAAATATACTATAGTTCGATATCTAGAATACTAATGAATACCATTCTAAGATAAAGCTAACATACAATTTTTTTTTAATGTAAATAGTATAATCTAAATGGAATTAGATTAAATAAAATTAGTTGAAGAACAAATTACAAAATTCAGTTTATAAAGTCATAATGAAGTGGCGAAACAATGATTGCTTGAATGAACTCAAATTAATTTATAATCAAAGAGTACATTTAGATCATATAGATTATAATCGTAGTAGCTAGTGTAAAAGACATATTGTATGTTTATTAAATCTATTAGGTAATACGTAATAGTAGAAAAACATAAAGCTACTCATATCTAGAGCCATGATAAAAATTAAAATTCACACTGACATAACATAAAACAAGACTTATTAAGTTGACCTAACCTAAAGTAAACACAAACAAAGTACAATGAAGAATTGGCGCTTAAATAATATCAATCAGTCTGCTTTTGAGAAAACAGGTCCAGTACCACGTTCTATAACAAAAACTTTTGAAAAATTTAAGAAAGAATTAGAACCAAATTCAGAATCAGAAATTATCGAAGAATTCAGAGTATCTAGGTATCAAACAGCTGCATCAATAAAATATTTAATATTGTTAGTAGCAGTACCGTTTATTGTTAACCAGATATCGAGAAATTTCATATTTTCTCCTTTCATTGATTACTTCTGGAATGATAATCAATCAGATATTTTTTTAAATGCATCTCAGGAAGAAAGAGCATTTGGAGAGTTACAAAGATTTGAAGAAAAAATACATTTCGAAATTCTTATAGGACAGTCTCCACCTCTGTCACAAGAATCAATTGATAGAGAAGTAAAAAACAAAGCTATGGAACTCGCACAATTTTTTGTGCAAGAAAGTACTGATGCAATTAAGAATCTACTTTCAGACATCTTATCTTTCATTAGTTTTGCATACTTAATATTTACTGGTGGCAGGCAGATAGCAGTTCTAAAATCATTCATTAATGAGCTTATTTATGGCTTAAGTGATACAGCAAAAGCATTTCTCATAATACTTTTTACTGATATATTCGTTGGTTTCCACTCAACACATGGATGGGAAGTAGTATTAGAAAATGGTCTTAGACACTTTGGATTACCAGAAAATCATGATCTTATATTTCTATTCATAGCAACATTTCCTGTTGTATTAGATACAGTTTTTAAATATTGGATTTTTAGATACTTAAATCAAGTTTCTCCATCGGCTGTAGCTACATATCATGAAATGAATGATTAATTCTATGGTCAGAGTATAAAAGAAAATCTGACCTAGAATCATATATTTTTTAGAACATTGGTACGTTACATAACAATACAAAAGCAAAACTTGCTCCACCGACAGCACCTACTAACCAACCGGAAGTAAATTGTTTCCAGCCTTTAGAACTTTGTAACTGATCGCTTACTTCACTATCTTCAAAAGATACAACACCATAGATAGCAAGACAAGCAGACATTATAATTACAAGACCTAGAGAAGAGAAGAAACCTGAAAGAAGAGCTACATCAGAATTTCTTAAAGGACCAAGTTTATAAAAAGGACCTACTAAAAAATACCCATGAGTCATTCCAATCTCTAAACCTCTAAAAAGAGGAGATATACCTGGTCTATAAGCAGGTAGATTACCTAATAGAGATCTAGTAAAACTTGATGTACTTACTGGAGTAGCTAAGTTACCTACGAAGGGATCATCATTATACGGTTTGATAAATTGTGACATATTACTTTTATGTGATTGACAATAAATTTATTCATTTACTACTTATATAGTAGCAATATTAATTAAAATTTGTAAAAAAAACTCTCTTAATAAAATATTAGATAAAAGAAAGTTACAGTAATGTATACTTTATATATTATCACTTTGTAAAGAATCTTACTATGAGTATATTATTAGGTTACATCATTTTATTAGTATGCGCTTTTGGTTTTGCTGCAGGTCTATACTTTGGCCTTTCATCAATAAAACTTATCTAAAAGTCAATCGTGCTTAATTGGAATTATTCTCCAAGTAAGCACCTATTTTAATTATAAAAAAATATAAAATACTATGAATATTCGTTATGATCTTATTCTGGGATCAAAGAGAACTAGTAATTATTTGTGGATGTTAATGACATTTATAGGAGGAAGTGGTTTTTTCTTAGCAGGCCTATCTAGTTATTTAGGCTTTCAATTATTGCCATTTGCTGACACAAAAGAAATTGTCTTTATTCCACAAGGAATTGTTATGACATTCTATGGCACTACTGGCCTTCTTCTTAGTACATTCTTAGGAGCTACAATATATCTAAATGTAGGAGGAGGATACAACTTATATGATAAAAAAAATAAAAAAATCGAAATTTTCCGACTTGGTTTCCCAGGAAGAAAAAAAGAAATATGTCTTTCATACTCTATGAAAGAAATTAAATCTGTTAAGTTAAGTATCTCAGAAGGAATAAATCCGAAAAGAGAAATTTACTTACGAACAAAAGATCAAAGAGAAGTTCCAATCACAAGGGTTGGGGAACCAATATTATTATCACAAATAGAAGAAGAAGCTGTGGAACTAGCTAGTTTTTTAGAAGTCCCATTAGAGGGTTTATAAAAAGAATGGACATAAAATTAATTTATGATATAATCTTATAAGAATAGAAAGCGGGTATAGTTTAGTGGTAAAACCTTAGCCTTCCAAGCTAATGCTGAGGGTTCGATTCCCTCTACCCGCTGTATTTTTTTATAAGACAACATTTTCCTTATACTATTTAATAAAATTAATCGCATCAAACTCTACATATTAAGAAAGTTAAAGTTTTTGTTGGTGACTACAATTTTTCTCTTAAATTTACAAGAAAAGAAACGGAGTAATAACACTATTACACTTCAATAGTTAGATTTCATAAATGCAAAAAATAATAAAAAATAACGATTCTCTTTTGCTTTTTACACTAATAAATGTGAAGTAATATTTTTTTTATTTCTTAAATAACCATATTACAAATTCTTAGAGACAAAAAGATAAATGTTAAATATATAAATAAGATCAGAGTGTAATGTTTTTTTCTTACATAACAGTGATAGAATTTAATTATGCTGCATTAATAGAAAGACATTTTTTGGTTAATAGAAGCATCCGTAGATATCTAAGCAAAAAAAGGATAAATAAAAATTTCTGTTAACACAAAATTTTCGTAGAAGATGGAAAACAGTCTACTATTTTTATTTTATTATGATGTTATCGTACAATAACAAAAGCTCTTCAGTATAATGTAAATGTCAGGTAACAAAAGCACTTTGCTTCACTAACACTATCATTATTAATTTCGTTAACTATCAAAGATAAACGAGACTAATAATGTAAAACAGTTCTTATAAATTCCCTTTACTACTTTTTCAGGAGGTAATATCTATGTCAGGAGGCTCAACAGGAGAACGTCCTTTCTCTGATATAATTACTAGTATTCGCTACTGGATTATTCACAGTATCACTATTCCAGCTCTTTTCGTAGCAGGATGGCTTTTTGTTAGTACTGGACTAGCATATGACATTTTCGGTACACCTAGACCTAATGAATACTTCACACAAGAACGTCAACAAGTTCCACTAGTTAACGATCGTTTTAGTGCGAAGCAAGAATTAGAAGATCTAACAAAAGGTTTATAATAATCATAGGAGCATTTAATGAGTAAAATAAAGCAGCCTATTTCGTATCCTATTTTCACTTTCAGATGGTTAGCTATCCATGGTATTGCTGTTCCAACAGTATTCTTCCTTGGAGCAATCACATCTATGCAATTTATTCAAAGATAGGAGTTTAATATGAGCGGTCCTAATCCTAATAAACAACCAGTTGAATTAAATCGTACTTCCCTTTTCTGGGGATTACTTTTAATTTTTGTACTTGCAGTATTATTCTCTAGTTACTTCTTTAACTAAGAAGTAAATAAAGCACAATGTAATATTGTAAAAAATTAATTAATGTATAGAACTAATTGATTCTATAAACTATCAGATCAGGAGAAAAAAAACATGGCTAGTACAGGTCGAATTCCTTTATGGCTTATTGCAACAATCGGTGGAACAGCTGCATTAACAGTTGTTGGACTGTTTATATTCGGTTCTTACTCCGGTGTTGGGTCATCTTTATAAAAAGATTTAAAGTGGCTCCGTGCATTTAAATGCACGGAGCCACTTTAAGTTTTTTTATGCTATTTCGTCTTGCTCTATATATATAAAAGCAAAAGCCATTACGAAACCAGGAAATATAATACCAATAATAGGTACAAGGATAGAAGGCAGATAAGCAGCTGTCATAATTTTACAAACCTCCAAATAGAGAGAATATATTAAAAAAGTTATACTGTTTCTACTATAACATTTAGTATTACAGTCTAGTGTATTATAACTAGCAAATAATGTAGTATGAGAATAAGCAAATATATTTTCAGGAAAAATATAAGCACATCGAAAAAGTAAACACAAAAGTAAGAAATAAAAAAATACAATGAATAGCGACAGCCCAAAAAGCTTACAAGCAATGCAAAAATTTGCTGAAACGTATGCACAAAGAACAAATACATTTTTCTGTTCAGACCTTAGCGTTACTTCGATAGTTATTGAAGGACTAGCGAGACACAAAGATGAATATGGTGCTCCACTATGTCCATGCCGTCATTATGATGATAAAAGTACTGAAGTTTCAGTAGCTTACTGGAACTGCCCTTGTGTTCCTATGAGAGAAAGAAAAGAATGCCATTGCATGCTTTTCTTAACTCCAGATAATGAATTTTCTGGCAATGCTCAAAAGATTGATTTAGAATATCTAATTGATCAAATCCAGAAATAATCCATTTATTGTAGGTTATTGTACTTAAGGTTTCTTAATACATATAACCTACAATAATATTTTTTTTATAAGTTACCACGTCTTAAAGCAATAAGAACAATAATAGCTGGACCAGCTGTTATTACTAGGAAAAGAGATGCAAGTTGTGCTACAGTCTGTAGATTAGGCATAAATAGATAACCTCATTTATTTAATGAAATATTAAGTCTTTTGCAATGTCTCGGAAATATTGACTGTCAAAAATGATAAATCAAAATTACCTAAACTGATGCAATTATCTTCTAACCCTCATGATAGTAGATTAATTCAACAGAGGAAATTAATTTCTAGAAAAGGTTGATGTTATATTGCAATATTGATTTACAAAAAAGAATATTTACAGAAAAAACTTATCGAAGATTTATTTTTAAAACACTTTAGTTAGAAAGACTTGTCTTTGTTAAAGAAATATGATATTCCTATGATAAGAGACATATAGGACTGCTAACTCAATGGTAGAGTACTCGGCTTTTAACCGATTTGTTCCGGGTTCGAATCCCGGGCAGTCCATCAACTATAGAAAACTAAATAAACATAAATTTTGCTATATGAAGACAAAAAAATATATACACTGTTTCAATTAATAATAACAAAAACTACAATATGCAATTACCCCCAGGGGAATTCGAATCCCCGTTACCTCCGTGAAAGGGAGATGTCCTAGGCCTCTAGACGATGGGGGCTAGGTATAAACTTAATCTACAATTAAGAAGATAGCTAATATTTACATAGATGTCAAGCTTTTTCTTTACAGATTAAAAGTATAGAGAAAGTAAGATAGTAAAGTTTATACTGGAACTAAACGAATAAAAATAACAAAAAAATGCATGGATAATATAGTTCCCCTATTGTACTTATCTATTTTGTTACTCGCACTAGCAACACTTAGTGTTTTTATTGGAGGACAAATACTAGAAAGAAAAAGAATAGAAAATAACTTATCAAGTTTACAAAATAAAATTCGAAACAATAACGCTGATGCAGATGATTACTATGAGTTAGGCTCTATCTATTTATCAAAGAAATTATTTGACCAAGCAATAATGCAATTTAGATACGCTTTACAAATATGGAAGAGCGAAGATTTCGAAGGAATCTCAAATCTCTATAACACCATAGGATTTACATATGCAGAAACAGAACAATATGAATTAGCAATTTACTACTATAAAGAAGCTTTGAAAAATGATACAGAATATACTGTAGCGCTCAATAATCTAGGTTATGCCTATGAAAAACAAAAAATGCTCAAAGAAGCATTTACGACTTATAAGCAAGTAATAGAGAAAGAACCAAATAACGAAACAGCTCTTTCTAGGATACAAATTCTTCAGAGAAGAATTCCAAAGTCGGGATGACAGGATTCGAACCTGCGACATCCTGCTCCCAAAGCAGGCGCGCTACCAAACTGCGCTACATCCCGTTAATACTATCTACTACAGTTAATTTATCATACGATTACAGATATGTCTAGAAGATTTTATTTATTTAGACATGTTATTTATATGAGAGTTTCTTTACAAAGTAATTTCAATAAGTCAAAAAGATGATAGTATGCTTATAAATTTGAAATGGAGTACAATATCGTGAAGAAATGGATTTCAACATTGCTACTATGTTTATTTGTAGCAGTTCCTCTATCAGCAAATGCTGATGTAGCAGGATTAGTACCATGTAAAAGTTCTAAAGAATTCGCAAAACGTTTAGATGGAAGCGTTAAGAAACTTGAAAGTAGATTAACTAAATATGAAGTAGGCACTCCACCTGCATTAGCTCTAGAAAAACAAATCGAAAAGACAAAAACTAGATTTGCACAATATGGAGATGCAGGTTTACTTTGTGGAACAGATGGACTACCACATTTAATTACTGATGGTCGATGGAGTCACTCTGGAGAATTTACTATTCCTGGAATATTTTTCCTTTATATCGCTGGATGGATTGGTTGGGTAGGTAGAAGTTATGTACAGTATGCTAGAGGTACTGACAAACCTACTGAAAAAGAAATTATTATTGATGTTCCAGTAGCACTAAGTTTTGTAGCAACAGGCTTCGTTTGGCCAGTAGCAGCTTTTAAAGAATTTACTAGCGGTAAATTAATAGCTCGTGAAGACGAAATTACAGTTTCTCCTAGATAGTAAAAAATAAAAATCATCTAACAATATGGATAGCAACTTTCTGAAATATCTTTCAACAGCACCAGTACTGTTAACGGTATGGTTATCATTAACAGCAGGGCTAGTTATAGAAGCAAATCGTTTTGTACCAGATATGCTTTATTTCCCAATGTAATAATATAAATCTTACTGTTGTTGAATGAATCTCAACAACGTGTTAATATATTAATGTACCTGGGTGTATATGATATATGCTCTTAATCTTGCCAGGCCTGGAAGGGAGCAACAAGAGAGTAACTATATCATTGATACACTCCAGGTATATAATTATAAACTCAGATTTTTCTTTTTTTCTCGTAAAAATACTTATTATTAATGTATTTATCACAAAATTAGATGGTAAATTATTAATTAGGAACTTTCATTACAACAATAGAAAGTAGTAGCGGTAAAAAATATAGAGGATTAATATGACTCCATCTTTAGCAGCTTTTATTAATAGCTTACTTTTAGGATTATTTATCGTAGTTATTCCGGTTGGAACAGCTGTATTATTAGTTAGTCAATCTGACAGAGTAACACGTAACTAGATAATAAATAAAGGAGAATGTGTGGATATAACTAGTACTGAATACAAACTATATTCACACACCTCCTTTTTCATAAAATATAACAAGGAAAATTAATGATACTATTAAATATCACTTCACAAAATAAAAGATATTCAATCTTGAAGACTAAAATTATCTTATATAGAATAGATTCATATGATCTTCTTCGATAGAAAAGCATTTATATCAAAATAATACAATATGCTAAAAAGATTTGGTTTCATAATTACAGGCGCACTTTGTGCAACATTATTTTCATCTACAGCTTATGCTCTTGACCTAGACGAGAACACAAGAAGTGTTCCTTTAGATCAATCAGGAACTACTGTTGTACTGACACCTGAACAAGTTAAGCGTGGAAAGAGATTATTTAATAACTCTTGTGGTAATTGCCACGTAGGTGGAATTACAAAAACAAATCCTAATCTTGGATTAGAACCAGATGCACTAAGTTTAGCTACTCCGCCACGTGATAATATTAGCTCTCTTGTAGATTACATGAAGAACCCTACAAGCTATGATGGACTAGAGTCAATCGCAGAGGTTCATCCTAGTATTAAGAGTGCTGATATTTTCCCTAAGATGAGAAGTCTGAATGATGAAGACTTATTCGCAATTGGTGGACATATCTTACTTCAACCTAAATTATCATCTGAAAAATGGGGTGGAGGAAAGATATACTACTAAAATAATACTTAGTTGTATATTATAGCTTTTACCTTTTGTGAATGCATTATAAAATATTTGCAAAAGGTAAAAGCAAGGGTTAACATTTTTTTCTTTTTTTTACGAAGACAAGTAAACAACTTAAATAAACTAGATATGAACACTAATAGATACATAATTATAGAGAGGAAAAAAAAACTGCAATTTTATACAATAGTAAGAATTTAGAACAAATATTAAATATTCACTCAACTTACAATGTAGGTGATATATATTTAGGCCAAGTTGTTAATATCTTAAACAATCTCAATGTTGCATTTATTAAACTCAATAAATGGAAGCAGAATGGTTTTATGATACTAAAGGATGAATATTATTTCAATAACAATCTTCGTTTAGGTGAAGATATTGTTGTGCAGATTATGAAAGAACAAGTAGGTAAAAAAGGACCAACAGTTACAAGAAATATCATTCTAGATTATGAAAACGTAAAAATATACCCATACAATAGAGATCATGTTGTCTTTGAAAAAAAGTTTAATTTTAGCGAAAAACAATGTTTAAAAACAGTTACAACATTATTAAAACCTAAGAAAGTTGGTATTGAGATTAAAAAAAAAGGAAAAAGAATAAACATTTGGCAAGTTATTAAAAATCTAAGAAATTTAGAAAAAAAATCAATTCTAATAGAAGGAAAAATCAGAAAGATTAACTGTTCACCTTATTTAATAAGCCCTAGGCAAGAGATCATAGATATTATTTTGAAAAAAAAATTAATCGAAAAAGACACAGTTATTATCACCCAATCAAAAACTGAAAGCCTAAAAATAAAAAAGAAGTTAATCTCCTCACAAATAAAAAAAAATAAAATTTATATAGAATATTGCAATGAAAAACTTAGTAGAAATTACCCATGTTATCTTGAATACTTAATAAGAGCATTATTAAAACCAAGCATTAAATTGAATAATGGTGGACATATAATAATAGAAAAAACTGAAGCCTTAACTTCTATTGATGTAAATTCTGGAGGGTTTAACAAACTCAAATCATCAAGAGAAACAATATTATGGGTAAATTTAGCAGCAACGAAGGAAATTATTAACCAGTTAAAACTTAGAAATATTAGCGGGATAATAGTGATTGACTTCATTGACATGATTAATCAAAATGACCAATTATCGCTTCTAGAATACTTAGATAAACAACTCCGTTTAACATTAAGTGGAAGTAAAATTATACAAATTTCTGAGATAGGTTTAGTAGAAATCATAAAACAACGAGAAGAAAGAAATATTTATGATATGTTCACTAAACAATGTCAAGCGTGCCAAGGCTTAGGCTATAAAAGAAATGGGAAATTATCTAATAAATTACCAGAATATTTTATGGAACTTAGTTCTATATTTGGATAAACTACACACTTAAGAAGCTGCAAATAATATGTTATAATCAATTCTGTTATAAGGGCGTGTAACTCAGTGGATAGAGTGTCAGATTCCGGACCTGATGGTCGTGGGTTCAATTCCCGCCATGCCTATGATATTTTAAGAAAAAAATATTCAGAAAAAATGTTAGTGTATTATTTTTATTATGGTATAACTAGATTCAGAAAGATTGGGGCTGTAATGGTATCGACACTTTAGAAGGTACAATAATGTGATGCAAGCCAAGATTAGATAATTCTTGTAAAAAATATCTAACAAAATAAATGCAAATAACATAGTAAAATTCTCTAAAACTTACGCATTCGCATAAGAATTTTAGAAAAGTTCACTAAAAAACAAACGTAAATTAAACGGGAATTACTTAAATTCCAAGCTGAAATTAAAGAAGAAAATAAAAATATCTGTTTCAGATTTTGTATGAAACTAAGCTTGTGAATGAATATATTGTATAATTTATAGTGGACGTGGGTTCAAATCCCACCAGCTCCAAGATATAAACTACAATTCTAGCATCTGTGGCCGAGTGGTCGATGGCACCGGACTCATAATCCGTTTCTTGAAAAAGACACCGCTGGTTCGAACCCAGCCGGATGCAATAAACACAAAGTAGATAAAATAGAAAAAGTATTGTTAGACAAGATAATGAGACCTAAAATATTATGAATATTCAACATAATAGAATTTGAGAGAAATATGAAACATACTTTATCTGTTTTAGTAGAAGATGAATCAGGTGTTTTAACACGTATAGCAGGACTATTTGCACGAAGAGGTTTTAACATAGAAAGTCTAGCGGTAGGTCCTGCCGAAGCAGTTGGTATCTCGCGTATAACAATGGTTGTTCCCTCTGATGAGAGAACTATCGAACAATTAACTAAACAATTATATAAATTAGTTAACATTTTAAGAGTTGAGGATATTACAAATCTGCCATGCATAGAAAGAGAGTTAATGTTAATCAAAATACGAACTCAAATTAGTGAAAGATCTGAAATTCTAGAAATAGCTCAAGTATTTAGAGCACATGTAGTGGACTTATCAGAAGATACAATGATTATAGAAGTTACTGGAGACCCAGGAAAAACAGCCGCTATAGAACAATTGTTATCTAAATTTGCAATTCAAGAAATTGCACGTACTGGAAAAATATCTCTAGTTAGAGGATCAAAAATTAGCACAAGTTACTTAAGATCAAAATAAAAATATAATGGGGGTGGAGGGACTTGAACCCTCACGACCGTAAAGTCAACAGATTTTAAGTCTGTTGTGTCTACCATTCCACCACACCCCCGATATAACAGCCAAATGAATAAATACTCGAGGCGGCACCCAGATTTGAACTGGGGATGAAGGATTTGCAATCCCTTGCCTTACCACTTGGCTATACCGCCACTCCTTTATCTTCTAATATAGTAATATAATTTTTTGTTATCGTACATAAGTAAGCAATGTTTTTTCATAAAGATACATTTTTTTCCTAATAATTTAGTTAATTAATTTCTAAATTATTAGGAAAAAAAATGTATCTTTAAAAACTACTCTTTAAAAAGACGACTTCTTAATATATCTTGAGGTTCAATCGTGACAAGATCTGATTTAATTAACACCTTGTTTCCTGCTGTAAACATCCTATTAGCTTGTCTCATTCTAGCTCTATCAATTGCGTTTCTTACACTTCGAGCATTCGCGAAATGAGGTTCAGTCATTCTTAACTTAATATAGTCTAATAAGACATTCTCTGACTCTTCTGTTAATCGATATTGTTGTTCTTCTAACATTATCTTACCAATTATAAGTAGTTCTTCTGGACTATAATCTGGAAAATCCACGTGATTTGCGACTCTAGAAGATAAACCTGGATTGGATTCATAGAATGAATCCATTCTCTCTTTATAGCCAGCAAAAATTATAACGAGATCATCACGCTGATTTTCCATCACTTGTAATAGGATTTCAATAGCTTCCGCACCATAATCTCTTTCATTATCAGGCTTATAAAGATAATAAGCTTCGTCAATGAATAGAACTCCTCCCATCGCACGCTTTAGTACTTCTTTTGTTTTTGGCGCTGTATGACCAATGTATTGACCAACTAAATCATCACGAGTAACTGTAATTAAGTGGCCTTTTCTAATGTAACCAAGTCTGAATAAAATGTCTGCCATTTTAAGAGCCACTGTTGTTTTACCAGTACCTGGACTACCAGTAAATGACATATGAAGATTAGGATTTGCAGAAGTAAGACCTACAAGTTTTCTAAGACGGTGAACTAGTAATAAAGCTGCAATTTCTTTAATTCTATCTTTCACAGGTTTTAAACCAACTAGATCTCTTTCTAGTTCATCTAGTACTTCTTGAATTTGTCTATTCTCGTATTCCTCTTGTAAGTTAACTAGAGTATTATCTGTAGATGCGGTCATAATAAATAATTTTTACAATATAAAAAAAAGATAACTCAAACACATGGAGTTTTTATCACATAATGTTTGAGCTATCTACAAAATAAGTTGATTACTATTTAATTAGTAACGCTCACCTTCTGGGCGAGTGCTAGCGTAACTTTGAATAGTGTATCTGATAGTTCTTGACTTCTCTTCTTGACGTTGTAGTTGGAAACCAGGCTCGTTAGAAGTTGGTCTTTGAACGATGAAAGAAAGACAGCAACTCTCAACACCACGTGAGTTATCGAAAGCGTTAACCTTTACGTAGAAAGATGGCTTAGCCTTACGACATGAGTTGATCTCAAACATAACAGCTGCTGGATCCTTAACACCGAATAGAGGAAGACCCCAAAGATCCCAGTAAGCGTTACGAGGGTGTGGATCATCTGTAAATTCTACGTTAAGTGCCCAACCTTTGCTGATAGCATATTGAACTTGCTTAACGATTTGCTCGTCAGTTAAGTCTGGAAGGAAAGAAAATGCGCCTTGTGTTAATCTCATGTTAAGTACTCCTTTAGATTGTTTTATGTAGCTGTGACACTAGTTTACACTAGTGTCACGTATCTCGTGTTAGATAATTCTAGATTATCTGTTAGAAGTAGCTGTCTCAACGAAGTCAGCTGTATCTGTAGAAGCATAGTTGAATGTAATATCCTTCCATAGATCTAGAGCTGTTTGAAGAGGACCACAGCTCTTAGCTGCAGTACGAAGGATGTCTGGACCTTGTGATAGGTAGTCACGACCTTCGTTACGAGCTACAACCATGCTCTCAAGAGCTACACGGTTAGCAGTTGCACCAGCTTGGATACCATCAGGGTGACCAATTGTACCACCACCGAATTGAAGTACAACGTCATCACCTAGGTAGTGAATTAGTTGGTGCATTTGACCACAGTGAATACCACCTGAAGCTACAGGTAGACACTTGTTCAGAGCTGCCCAATCTTGAGCAAAGAATAGACCTTGAGGTAGGTTAATCTCTGATTGAGTTGCAAGAAGAGTTGTGTAGAAACCTTTAACCATTAGAGGGTCACCTTCAAGCTTACCTACAACAGTACCAGCGTGAATGTGGTCAACACCAGCCATACGCATCCACTTACAGATTACACGGAAGTTCATACCGTGAGTCTTTTGACGTGCATATGTAGAGTTACCTGCACGGTGTAAGTGAAGAATCATACTGTTCTGACGAGACCACTTAGCAATACTTTGGATAGCTGTGTAACCCATTACAAGGTCGATCATGATGATCACAGATCCTAGTTCCTTACCGAATTCAGCACGCTCGTAAACGTCTTCCATTGTACCAGCAGTTACGTTGAAGTAGTGACCTTTAATTTCACCTGTAGCTGCAGATGCACGGTTAACACCTTCCATACCGAATAAGAAACGCTCTCTCCATCTCATGAATGGTTGAGAGTTAATGTTCTCGTCATCTTTAAGGAAGTCTAGACCACCTTTAAGACCTTCGTAAACTACACGACCGTAGTTCTTACCAGAAAGACCTAACTTAGGCTTAACAGTAGCACCTAGTAGAGGACGACCGAACTTGTCTAGTCTCTCACGCTCTACAATTACACCTGTAGCAGGACCTTGGTAAGTCTTAAGGTATGCAACTGGCATACGCATATCTTCTAAACGTAGAGCATTAACGGCCTTGAAACCGAATACGTTACCGATGATAGAAGCTGTTAGGTTAGAAAGAGAACCTTCTTCGAATAGGTCTAGCTCGTAAGCGATGTATGCGAAGTATTGGTCTTGTGCACCTGGAACAGGGTCAACTCTGTAAGCTTTAGCTCTGTAAAGATCACAAGCTGTTAGAAGGTCTGTCCATACAACAGTCCAAGTAGCTGTAGAAGACTCACCAGCGATAGCTGCAGCACATTCTACAGGGTCAACACCTTTTTGAGGTGTCATACGGAACATAGCTAGTACGTCAGTATCCTTGATAACGTAGTCAGCATCCCAGTAACCCATCTTAGCGTAAGGGATAACACCTGATTCGTAACGTTCGTTCTTGATTCGAGTCCGTGATTCTACGGATTGAGACATAAACTCCTCCTTTAACGTGTATTTTAAATAATAAAATTAGCCTGTGTAATATCAATGATTAGAAAATCACACTATTGGCAGTTAATAATTAATGTTTTAACTCATTAACTTATACCTTGATATTAATATTATCAGGAAATGAGATGCAAGTGATAATATCTTTTTTATAGAATAGATAACTTTTTTTAATATATAAAGAAGATAAACTAGCTAAAGAAAATAATAAAGATAAAAATAAGTCAAAGTATAATATCAAGAATTACAATTCTCTAGAAGAAGAAAGATAATTCTTTAATTCCAAGTTTATTAGTAAATTAATGTACGAAGGAATAAAGTGTATAAAAATAGAATTATTACTGTTGATTCAAATTAACATTACTTTGGAACAAAAGAAACTATTAATCCAGTATTAGTTATTAAGATATAAATTGACATAGATATATTTTGGTTTTATTACTAAATGCACCAAGAAAATGAAAATTCATAAGCATTATACTATTGGGTAATTACTTAAAGTAAAAGATTTTGAAAAAGAGTATATTAACATTATCAAAAAAAAAGTATGGATTATATTTTAGATTATCTAAATGATTTATCAAACAATCAGAAAACAAGTTACATTTTTTCTTCTTTTCAAAATATCCAAGTACAGGATCCATTATCGAAATTAATAAATTGGCTTAACACAGAAAGGGGGGCGGGAATAAAAATAAAAAGTGAAGAAGATATCTTAGTTGAAGACTTTTTATACAAAAATAAAAGTCAAATTATTCAATTAAATTTAGATGATAAAAAAAATATTCCCAAGGAAAAGACATCTCTTTTAAGCACTAATAGAAGAAATCCTTCTTTCCCTACAGGACAACAAAAAGCTATTTTAACGGAACTCAAAAAAGTTCCAATATATACAGTTGTAAATGGTAATAGCGAGATTATTCTTGCTTCCCCAAGACAAGAAATTAGTCAAAGTTCTGTGCAGTGGTTGTATAACCAATATTATAATTGGTTTATTTGGAAGGAAGATGAAGGCCCTGTTACTGTAGGACTTTTCTTTTCTAATAAAGAAGATGCAGAATCTTATTTACATGAAGTATGTTTAAAAGATCCACGTGGAGCACAAAATCTAGGGCTTAGCGTAAAAAGTACTGGATTAGACACATTTTATTATTTAAATAGAACCTCGAGTCCTAGAACACAAGTAAGAATGATTAGTAATTTAGAGGAATTAGACTTACTGCTTAGTGCAAATATAAAGAAAAATTTGTCTTTTGTTAATCCAAAACAGAAGTATGGACAAAATTGGTTTAAGGGAACACCTATTTACATAATAAGAACAGATGATATCAATAGCAAAAAAGATACAATCACTAAAAAATTAGTTTTTTTTAGTAGGCAGGATGTAGAAAAAGCATTAGAGGCATTTAAAAAGACTGATACAAAATTAAATATTAAAGAACCCACAGTCGAAATTTATAACCTAGAAAATTTTTTACTAGACTTAGAAAAATCTCCTAATAACTTAATACAAAAAGTCAAGTTTTTTCCTCCGTACTCTTCGTATCAAAGCAGTAGTAGAAACATAGAGGACGTTAAAATTGAATCTTCAGAAAATAAAAAAATCAAGAAAATATTGAATGAAAAAGTTAAATCTGTACAACGTTTTTGTAAAGGTGTCATATGGCTAGTAACCTCAGACACCTTACCAAGTGAAGAAAATTCGTGGTAAAAATTATTAAAAGAGCAATATAGTGATGTATTACTCTAAAAAGTGTTTTAACCCTTACGTGAGTAATACTCAACTATAAGTAATTCATTTAACTGTAAAGCAACCCAATCTCTTTCAATGATGCCATTAATTTTTCCTTTTAAATTTTCTTTATCAAAATCAAGATGACTAGGTATATTTGCTAATCCAGGGAAAGCTAGATAAGATTCTACTAGTTGTTTCGATCGAGGATTAGCTCGTACACTTATTGTCTCACCTGCTTGACATTGATAACTAGGAATTGAAACTCTTTTCCCTTCTATACAGATATGACCGTGATTAACTAGTTGGCGAGCAGCAGGAATTGTAGGTGCCATGCCTAAACGGAATACAATGTTATCTAACCTCATCTCAAGAAGTTGAAGTAAAGCCTCACCAGTAGAACCTTTAATTCTTCTAGCATCTCTCACATACCGAAGAAGCTGCTTTTCTGTAACACCATAGTTAAATCGTAACTTTTGCTTTTCTTCTAAACGAATTGCATATTCCGACGGTTTTCTAGCTTGATCTCCGTGTTGACCAGGACGAGAATTTCTTTTAGTACTTTTTCTTGTAAGACCAGGAAGTTCTCCTAAACGACGAGTAATTCTTAAGACAGCTCCTCTATAACGAGACATATTATTATTTCTCCATATATTTGTTTATTTTTTTTTGCGGTACCTTTTAAGCAATTATATTAATTTATCTATAAAAAAAACAATAAAATTAATATAATTGAATTATCTCATAGATTTAACATGGTCCAAAGTAATTTTATAAAATAAAAGAAATAAAAGAAGGTACTTTACAAAAAAAACAAAAGCAATGTATAATTATGATCGAGTCAGACAAACAAAGATACTAAATATAGCTGGTGTAGCTCAATTGGTAGAGCAACTGATTTGTAATCAGTAGGTTGCGGGTTCAAGTCCCTTCACCAGCTTAGTTAAGATATACATACAATAGATATTTCATTTATTATTAGGAAATACTTTTATATCGAAATATAGTTTAGCCCCTCTAGATGGATAACTGATAACATTTAACACAAGACAATAAGTTGATAATATTTCTTTAACAATAGATAGCCCAAGCCTCTGTGTACTCCCAGATGAAAAGGACTGAGTAGATTTAACAAGAAATTGAGTATTAGCTGTCATCCCAACACCATTATCAGCTACAGCAGATCTACTTAAGTTTGTATAGTTAAATGAAATAAGAGAAATAGATGTTACGATATCGACTTCTAAGATAATCCATCCATGGTAATTAATGAACTTAGTAGCATTCCCAATCAAATTAAAAATTACATTATTATAAGTTTTCGAATCTATATTCACTAAACCAAAGATCTTATTGTTATACTCATAAGATTTAATAAAAATATTCTTTTCAAAAGACAAATTATCATACACGAAAACTGTCCTGTTTATAAGATTTATATTCTGTAGTTGTTTATTATTGTTTTCTTTAGATATAACCTGAGAGTTAATTTTTGAAAAATAATATATTAAATCTTGTAACCTCTTTATTTCTGATAAACCAAGCTGAAGAATCTCTTTTTTTTTATCTATGGAGATCGTCTTATCATATTCATATAATGTTTCTAAAACTAAGTTTAAATTAGCTACCGGGGTTTTTAGTTCATGGCTAAGGTTTTTAAAGTTTCTATAAGATTCTTCTTTTATTACACTTTTTTTGTTCATCATTTATGTAGACAATTAATTATCGGATATTTCAAAAACGAACTCTTTAATATTTATATTCGTAATATTAAAGAGTTTAAAGATATTAGTTTCCAAAAAAATAATATCTTTATTAGTTCCTGAATTAGGATTTAATAATGATAGTTATAAAGAAGACAAAAATAATGTTTAGAAAAAAAAATAAAACCAGTTG
>Ga0209194_1000041_pt1:0-17500 | contig 125158 bp, 138 predicted proteins | sample COGITO_mtgs_1004_FD_184787 | JGI IMG/M metagenome (GOLD analysis project Ga0209194, IMG submission 184787) | Pelagic marine microbial communities from North Sea - COGITO_mtgs_100413 (SPAdes) (version 2) | ecosystem: Environmental > Aquatic > Marine > Epipelagic ... | reverse complement strand
AAGGCTAGACCAGCCGGATGTTGGTTACCGGTTTAAGCGTTAAAGGTGTTGAAGAGCGGCGAAAACGCTCTGAGCTAAGGCGTGAATACGAAATACCAAGGTATTGAAGTGGTTGATGTCATACTTCCAAGAAAAGCTCGGAATATCATAAGTTATAGATGCCTGTACCCGAAACCGACACAGGTAGGTAGGTAGAGCATACCAAGGGGCGCGAGATAACTCTCTCTAAGGAACTCGGCAAAATTACCTCGTAACTTCGGAAAAAGAGGTACCCCTTTAGGGGGGTTGCAATACATTGACCCTGGCGACTGTTTACCAAAAACACAGGTCTCCGCTAATTCGTAAGAAAAAGTATGGGGGCTGACGCCTGCCCAGTGCCGGAAGGTTAAAGAAGTTGGTTAGTCTTCGGACGAAGCTAGCGACTGAAGCCCCGGTGAACGGCGGCCGTAACTATAACGGTCCTAAGGTAGCGAAATTCCTTGTCGGGTAAGTTCCGACCCGCACGAAAGGCGTAACGATCAGGGTACTGTCTCGGAGAGAGGCTCGGCGAAATAGACATGTCTGTGAAGATGCGGACTACCTGCACCTGGACAGAAAGACCCTATGAAGCTTTACTGTATCTTGGAATTGGGTTTGGTCTTTACTTGCGCAGGATAGGTGGGAGGCTTTGAAGATGATCTTGCGGGATCGTTGGAGCCACTGGTGAGATACCACTCTTGTAATGATAAAATCCTAACTTTGAACCGTTATCCGGTCAGAGAACAGTTTCAGGTGGGCAGTTTGACTGGGGCGGTCGCCTCCTAAAAGGTAACGGAGGCGTGCAAAGGTTCCCTCAGGCTGGTTGGACATCAGTCGTAGAGTGTAAAGGCATAAGGGAGCTTGACTGCGAGACCAACAAGTCGAGCAGAGACGAAAGTCGGCCTTAGTGATCCGGCGCTTCCGAGTGGAAGGGGCGTCGCTCAACGGATAAAAGTTACTCTAGGGATAACAGGCTGATCTCCCCCAAGAGTTCACATCGACGGGGAGGTTTGGCACCTCGATGTCGGCTCATCGCATCCTGGGGCGGTAGTACGTCCCAAGGGTTGGGCTGTTCGCCCATGAAAGCGGTACGCGAGCTGGGTTCAGAACGTCGTGAGACAGTTCGGTCCATATCCGGTGCAGGCGTTAGAGTATTGCGAAGACTCCTCCTTAGTACGAGAGGACCGGGGGGAATGCACCGCTGGTGTACCAGTTATCGTGCCAACGGTAAACGCTGGGTAGCCAAGTGCAGTTTGGATAACTGCTGAAAGCATCTAAGTAGGAAGCCAGCTTCAAGATGAGTACTCTCACCGCTTTAAGCGGGTAAGATCACGGCAAGAACAGCCGTTTGATAGGCATCAAGTGTAAGTGCAGCAATGTATTCAGCTGAGATGTACTAATAGATCGAGGGCTTATTTAACTATGCTTTGCCTTTACAGTTTTGAAAGTTTTAGGTTTTGGTGTTTATGGCGTAATGGAACCACTCCGATCCATCTCGAACTCGGTAGTTAAACGTTACAGCGGCGATAATACTTAGGGAGTTGTCCCTTGGGAAGGTAGCACGGTGCCAAAACCACATTTATTTTTGTGTTGTTGTATAAAAAAAAGAACAGAAATTAGGAATGAACTACGCTATAGTAGAAGCAAGTGGACGTCAGTTTTGGTTAGAATCAGGTAGATTTTACGACTTTAATAGTTTAAACCTCAATCCAGGCGATAAAATCGCATTAACTAGAGTTTTGTTAGTTAATGAAAATGGTAATATCAGTGTTGGAAAACCATGCTTAGAAGATGCTAAAGTAGAAGCGACTATCTTAGGGCACATTAGAAGTAAAAAAGTAACTGTTTATAAAATGCGTCCAAAAAAGAAAACGAGAAAGAAGCAAGGGCACAGAGACAATCTAACTAGAGTTTTAGTTGATAAGATTACTATCAATGGAAAAACAATTTAAACTTAAAATTCAAAAATAAAGGAGAGAACTAAAAATGGCGCATAAGAAAGGTGCTGGAAGTACTAAAAATGGACGTGATTCTAATGCACAAAGATTAGGTGTTAAACGTTATGGAGGACAATTTGTTACAGCTGGAAACATATTAGTTAGACAAAATGGTACAGTGTTTAAGCCTGGTAACAATGTTGGTATAGGTAAAGATAATACTTTATATGCTCTTATAGAAGGTAAAGTTTGTTTTGAAAGAGCTGGTAAAAAGGATAAAAAGTTAAGTGTTTATCCAATGAATTAAGAAATAAATAAATAAATAGGAGTATTAGTTTGATATTAATCTGAATGACTAGTACTTCTATTTATGAATTATCAATATAATATTTTTTTTATTTCCCATTTCTGTAATGATAATAAAACTTTTTATTTATTAAATAATTACTCATTACTAAAACAAAGATTTCTAATTATCATATTTTTTTATTATTAAATGACTCTACTTCCGGTTCTCATGAAGATGAAAGCAAAATAGATAGATAACAGGTTACTTGTGAAAGTCTATGAAAAACAGAGAAGGATTCTCTAATAAATAGTGTTATTAAATTAACTACTATAAGAATGATCAAAATTCTTATAATATAGTTTTTTTTATGAATTATTAAAATCTGATATGTTTTATGAAAAGAAAATAACTATTAGTATTTATTTTTATAAGGAGATACAAAAAGAGTTAAAATTTCTTTACTAAAAGCTTGAGAAGCTTTTGAACGATATCTATTTGGATTAACAACGATAGAAAGCGTTCTTTTGATAGTAATATCTTCTATCTTTACCCACTGCAAAATACCTAATTCTAATTCTTTTGCAATAGCCGAAATAGAGACAAAAGCGGCGCCAAGCCCTGATTGTACAGCATTTTTAATAGCTTCTACTGAATTCAACTCCATCTCGATTTTAAAACGTGTACTATCTATTCCATTTTGCTTTAGTACTTGATCTATAACCTTACGTATTGTTGACTGTGTATCTAGTGCAATAAAACGAAGACGATACAAATCTTCTTTTTGGATATATTCTAATTTTGAAAACGGATGTAATTTAGGAAGAATTAACGCTAACTCATCTTCTGCATAAGGAGTTATTTGAAGCACATTGTCTAATTCTGGGGGTACTTTACCACCAATTATAGCGAGATTAACTTGTCCATTAGCAACACTCCAAGAAATTCTTCTTGTTGAATGAACTTGAAGCTGGACTGCTATTTGAGGATATTTTTGGCGAAATAAGCCTATTAATCTAGGCATTAGATAAGTACCTGTTGTTTGACTTGCACCGATAACCAATGTCCCACCATTTAGACAACGCAAATCTTCAATAGCTCTACAACTCTCATCGCAAAGAGATAATATTCTACTTCCATATCTCAATAGTACTTCTCCTTCTTCGGTAAATGATGCTTTCCTGTTTCCTCTATCAAAAATTGGTACACTGAGTTGTTTCTCTAAATTTTGAACTTGTAAACTTACTGCTGGCTGAGAGATATAGAGGCTTTCAGCGGCTTTTTTGAAACTCCCTTCAGAAGCGATTGCTTTCAGGATTCTCAACTGGTCTAAAGTGAAAGGAAGATCAGTCATTTATTGATAAAAGTTTTAATCATTTTTTTTATTTAATGTTAAGTTAGTTTACATATAAATTTGAATAATTGAATCTTAATGGAAAAGATCAATAATTTTCTAATTAAAGCAGTCGAAAGATAGTAATTTGTTTTTTCTAAATACATAATAAGAACTCATTAGCTATAATATTTAGGAAAGATTACAAGAGGAAATATGTCATGGACATGCGACTACTAATAGTTCTTTTCCCTTTATTGGCTGCACTATCTTGGGCAGGATTCAATATAGCTAGAATTGCTTTAAGACAACTTAGCCGTTTAGGATCGAGATAAAAATTAGGTCTGATTTTGCGTAAAAAGGATTAATATTCCTTTTTACGCTTCTATTTTATATTATTACGTTTAGATGTATAATATTAGATTATAAGAGAATGAAAAAATTAAGGTTAAGAATTAACTTTGTTAGCCGCTAAAGAATAAAAACAACTTTTAACGAATAAAAAAATATGGCAGTTCCTAAGAAACGCACTTCAAGCAGTAAAACTAAATCACGTCATGCTACATGGGTTAATAAGGCAATTATACAAAGAGAAAGAGCAATTTCTCTAGCAAAATCAGTACTAAGTGAGAATTCAGGTAGTTTTGTTTATTCAAATAATAAAAATAGTATCGAAGAAGAAGAATAATCAACAACCAATATAAAACCAAGGCAAAAAAAGGCCTTGAAAGGAAATCGGTTTAATAACAAATGTCCTCATTTGACACGAAGAAAGCTTAAAACAATGGGAGAAAAGCTAACTCTCATCTTAATAAAGTAAGATAATCTTTTTACCTAGTTTATTTTGGTAAAAAGATTAAAATTTATTTTATAAAACTCAATTTTTATCACATCCGCAAGAAAGATTCTTATGGTAAATCTTTAGGATGAAGGATTCTTCTGATAGGTAAATTAGCAATTAAAGCTGTCATTTTACTATCGGTTTTTATTGAAAATTCAAGACTATCAGTATCAAGCTCAACATATTTAGAAACTACTACTAATATTTCTTCCCTCATTTTTTCCAGTGTTGAGGCATTCAAAGTGGAACGGTCATGAGCAAGGACTAATTTGAGACGACGCTTTACATCATCACGACTACCTCGATTGCTGGTCAGCAAACGTTCAAAGAATTCTGTGATCATCAACATTTATGATATTTTTTTATTTAAGTTGTAAAAGATCCAAGAAAGAAACGACGAAGACGCTTCAATGGACCTTTTGAGTATAATTGCAGATCTAAAAATTCAACGTCTTGACCGTCTAGTCTACAAGCAGTATGTTCAAATGCAAGTCCCGGTAAAGATAGTTTATTTTCAAGAACCAATGGTTCACCTCTATTTGTTGACACAATTACACATTCATCTTCAGGAATTACACCTACAAGTGGAATCGCCAATATCTCCTTCACATCTGCAACTGACATCATGTCATTATCTTTGACCATTTGTGGTCTCAGTCTATTAATTAGAAGACTAATTCTTTTTATATTATTAGCTTCTAGAAGACCAATGACTCTATCGGCATCACGAACAGCAGCTATCTCAGGGGTTGTAACAACAATAGCTTCATCAGCGGGAGCTATTGCATTATGAAACCCTGATTCGATTCCGGCTGGACAATCAATTAGTATGTAGTCATATTGCTGGTTCATTAATGTTACCAAATACTGCATTTGATCTGAATCTATTGAATCCTTATTACGATTTTGAGCAGCAGGCAATAATACAAGTCCTGGCTGCCGTTTATCTCTTATTAATGCTTGTTCTAAACGACATTCGCCTGATAAAACTTCTAAAGCTGTATAGATCACTCTATTTTCAAGACCTAATAACAAATCTAAGTTTCTAAGACCTATATCTGCATCTATCAAAGCTACTTGATACCCTAATTGAGCTAAAGCCATGCCTAAATTAGCAGTCGCTGTTGTTTTTCCAACTCCTCCTTTACCAGAGGTTATTACAATAGTACGCGACATTTCGATTCATCCTGTATAGAATAAATATAAAATTAAGTAATTAATTACGCTTTGAAAAAAGCTATAGAGTATAAAATGATTCCTAATTCTTAGACTTTTTTTACTGCTCCTAATATTTCAGTGAAATGTTTTTCAAAATAATAAATAGCTCTATTAGTTTGGCCAGCAACATACAAATTATTTGTATCTTTAAAAGCCCAGATTTGAGAATAAGAAACATAACTAAGTAATGTACTGAACATAAGCATTAAGAAACCTATATACACGAACAAAGTACCAGGATCGGATTTTACCTGTAATCCAGTTGATGGAATAATACTTGTTAATCTTAAATTATGACCGTTTAGTACGAATTCTTTACCTACCTCTACTTCTGCAATAAGATTCTTCTCAGAATCATAGAGAGACAATTTTCCAGTTAAGTCTTGTAACACTAATAAAACATTATTTACTTGTAAAAGCGGTAATTGTGATAAATTAGAAATCCAAAATCTATTACTTGAAGAATTATCGACTAAAGTTAAAGGGATATCCACAACTGTACTATTATCAATTACAAAAGTAATATTTGCTATTCCCCAATCAGTTTGATAAAAAACAGTACCTTTGTAACGCAAAGGTTCATTTACATAGATTATTTTATTACTTAATTGGCTTACATTTGTATCTAAAATTGATAAATCTGAATAAAACTGATCAATAACTCCTTCTTCACTATAAGCTATCTTAAAATCTTTAACATACCCTTCTATGTTTTGCGGAACTTGACTAAAAGGTCCTGAATTAATAACATTTTGTAGATGAAACAAAGTATTAGTAGGAACTAATTCTTGGCTCATAAAACCTGATGCGCTACCTATAACTGAACCAAATAAAATCAAAATTATACTAGCGTGAACAATTACAGGGGATATACGACCAATTAAACCTTTGTAAGCATAAACAAATTTTCCTTCTTGGACTACATTATAATTGCTATTTTTAAGTTGAAATGTCAATTTTGCCAGACTTGCATCATCCACTTTCGTCTTAACGTTAAATTTACTCATTGACTGATAAGTATCATAAAAACGCCACAATCTTGAAAATTTTAAAGATGGTAATTGTCTTATCAATGTACATGAGAATAAACTCACCACGAAAAAAGCAATAATTACAATAAACCACCAAGCTGTATAGATATGATCTAAGCTCAGCAGGAGTATAAATTTTGCATTAATAAATCCAAATAATGGTTGAGTATTAGGATAATTAAGCTCATAAAAATCAGTATCTTTGCCTTGCTCTATAAATGTACCTATTGAACTAAATGAAGCTATCAATAAAAGGAGAACTATAGCAAACTGTAAATTCCCTAGACGATTAGCTACGAACCAAGCATTCCTATTAATCTTCTTTAACATATATAAACATAATACTATTTTATCTTTCTTCTACATTCTATAACATAAGAAGTATTTAGTTAAAGTGACGTTGTTAACTCCCCAGGTAGGACTTGAACCTACGACCAATCGATTAACAGTCGATCGCTCTACCACTGAGCTACTGAGGATTGAATGAATATACGTACTATGTAATAACTTCACTTTGATAAATACTATAACATAAAAATATAATCTTAGGATATAGTTTACATTTTTTACATAAAAAAAATAACCATAGGAAAAGTATATATAAAATATGTTTTTTTTTTATATTACTTTTGCTATGATTAAAGTATAGCAAAAAAAGCGGACGTGGCGGAATTGGTAGACGCGCTAGATTTAGGTTCTAGTAAGTTAACCTTGTGAGAGTTCGAGTCTCTCCGTCCGCATTTTCTTTTATATTAAGCTATACCACTGTTCCACTTTTGTAGTGTTAGTTTAATAGTTCCATCTTCTTGAACAGTTTCATTAACTGTATGGAACCCCTGATTAGAAGTTGATTCTAATATAGAGTTATAAGCATATCTTTGACTAACTCTATCTAAGAATAATTCTATAGACCAAGGTTGTTGCCAAAACTGAATGTCAGCTACAAGTTGATACTCAAAACCATTCCAACTAAAACCAATATCATAATTATTATCTTGTTTAATAACGATATTTGCAAATGTTGTTTGATCTTTATAACCTCGTACTTGGTTTAGCTCTGGCTCCCAGTAAATAGATAAGTCATTTAGAGACTTTTTTAGTAGATCAAGATCTTTTAAAGATGTCTGAATTTTACTAAAGTGTGACATATTTTTTTAGTTAGTCTATTAATTATAGTTGCTATTGCTGATCAATAAAAATAGTATACAAATATTCTATCACAACAAGTCTATTATGAAATATCAGAATTAGGAAGCTAACCTAATTTTCCCGGCATCAGCCCACTCTTGCAATTCATCAATCTTTTCGTGATTTAATTCTGCTAAAGGGATAGATTGTTCTATAGAAGCGGCTATATCTTCTGTTGTAAATTCTCTGTTTTCGCTGAAGGCTATATGCATGGCTTCAATTATGGATTCTTCAACTTCAGCTCCTGAAAAGTTTTTAGCTGATTTAGCTAAATATGATATGTCATAAGAATTCCAAGATTTAGGGCGCAGTCTACTTAAATGAACTTTAAAAATCAACTCTTTTTCATTATCATTTGGTAAACCTATAAAGAAAATTTCATCAAAACGTCCTTTACGTAAAATTTCTGGCGGCAGCTTATAAATGTTATTAGCAGTTGCCACCACAAAAACAGAAGATTGCTTTTCTGATAACCAAGTAATAAAAGTAGCTAATACTCTACTCGTTGTTCCACTATCTCCTTGATTATCAATCCCTGAAAACGCCTTATCTATTTCGTCAATCCATAGTACACAAGGAGAAACAGCTTCTGAAAGCTGAATCATTTGCCTCATACGAGACTCAGACTCACCAACTATGCCACCAAACAACTTTCCTATATCTAAACGTAATAAGGGTAAATTCCACTCATTTGCAATAGCTTTGGCTGTTAAAGATTTACCTGTACCTTGAACTCCTACTAAGAGTAATCCTCTTGGTGAAGGAAGACCATATTCTATAGCTTTCTTAGAAAGAGCACCTGATCTACGCTTTAACCAAAGTTTTAAATTGTTTAACCCTCCTATATCAGAAATTTTTTCTTTAGCTGGATAGAATTCCAATATTTGGGTTTTACTAATAATTTGTCTTTTTTCGGCAAAGATAAGCTCGAGACTCTCAATATTCACTTCTTTGTAAGTAGCTATAATCTTAGACAGTACACGCCTTATTCTTTCTAAAGATAAACCTTGACAAGAACTGACTAAACTATTCAAAGAGGCTTCAGGAATGTTATATCCTAAAGATTCTTGAACTCGTAATAATTCTTTCTTTATTTCAGATGGTTGAGGTAGCTGAAAATCTAAAACTGTAATTATATCTTTTAATGATTCAGGAATATTAACTTCATCGGCTATTATGATGATATTTTTAGTTTGATTTCGTAATACTTTAGTTAGATTTTTAAGCTTACGTGCAACAGAGATATCAGTCAAAAATAAGTGAAAATCCTTAAGTAAAAATACAGCAGGATTTGTAGGAGTTAAACGTTCAATTAATTCTAATGCCTGCAGTGGATTTCTGGAAGCAAATCCATTATCATTAGGATTTCCAACATAACCATCAACAAAATCCCAGGCATAAATGCCTCTGTTACTATATAACTGTACACAAGAACGAATGACATACTCGACTCTTTCTTCTTCGCTAGTAGGAATGTAAAGTATAGGGTATCTTGCTTTTAACAATAACTTAAATTCTTTAATAAAACTCATCTATTTTAGTAATTAGGAAAAATATATAAATGAAATCTTGATAGGTCTGTATGCTTTCTTATATTGTTTAACGATATAAAAAAACATACAGTGATATTCATAATCTTTTAAATTGTAGTTAAATGCTTGCGCCCTCTTTTTCTACGGGCTTTTATAACAGCTCTTCCGGCGGCTGTTTTGATTCGTGCTCTGAATCCAGAAACTCTCGCCTTCTTTAAATTAGTTCCCCTTAATGTTCTTTTCGTCATATAAAAATTGCGTTTGTTATGTTGTTAGATATATCATGTTTTATAATCAAAACATTGTCAAATTAATTGATAAGTTTTAGTTTTAAACTTTTAGTATAGGTTGAGAACGGAAGATTAAATAAGTAACAGAATGTCTAATATTAGTTACCATTGAAGTAAAAAGAATATAAGCTTCATTTTTATATTCAATTAATGGATCTTTTTGTCCATAACCTCGCCATGCAATAGTCTCTCTGAGTGCATTCATACTTTGTAGATGCTCTTTCCAAGCAGAATCAATTTTCTGCAATAAGAAAGATCTTTCTAACTCTCTCATCAGACCATCTTCGATTAACTCAATTTGGCTTTCTTTTAAATCATATGCAATACGTACTTGTTTAGACAAGAAGTTTTCTGCTTCTAAAGGAGATAAACTTAAAAAATAATCTAAATCTAAAGAATAAGGTAACCCTAATAAATCTTCAATTTTCTTCAGTTGCTGAGCATAATAATCGCGACGATTTATATTCTGATTGCTGCTCGGTTGTGCAATATCAAATATAGTTGTTTCAGCATATTGGATTACCCAATCTCTAAGATTAATAGACTCTAATACTCTTCTGCGTTCCGAATAAATAGCTTGACGCTGGTAATTCAAAACTTCATCATAATCGAATAATTGTTTACGAGCATCATAATAGTAAGCTTCTACTTTTTTCTGCGCCGATTCAAGGCTATTATTTAAAAGCTGAGATTCAATTGGAACATCGTCTTCTACACGAAGAGCATCCATTAAATTACTAATTCTATCACCACCAAAAATTCTCAATAGATTATCTTCTAAACTAAGAAAAAAACGTGACGAACCAGGGTCTCCTTGTCTACCAGACCTACCTCTTAATTGATTATCAACTCTTCTAGATTCATGTCTTTCAGTACCTATAACATGTAGTCCACCTATCGAAACAACATTTTGTCTTTCTAGCTCAATTAATTGGTCATATTTTTCAACTAAGACTTGATATGCAGCTCTAAGCGTTATTACTAATCTATCTTCTGTGAAACTTTTTTCACAAGCTATAGCAAGTTTATATTCTAATTCTTTGTCTGTAATACGAGAAGAATCTATTTTTTCATATAAAAAAGTGAATAATTTTTTCAACTGTTGATCTTTACTCAGATCATTTTGTGAAGCCCCTTTTATTAAAAGAGAAGTGATTGTATTACGAGCAATATAACTTGCGTTACCACCTAATAATATGTCAGTTCCCCTACCGGCCATATTTGTTGCAATAGTTACAGCTCCCTTACGACCAGCCTGTGCTATAATTTCTGCTTCTCTTTTTAAATTTTCGGGTTTTGCATTCAATAAATTATGGGGAATACCATACTCTTTTAATAATGAGGATAAAAGTTCTGACTTTTCAACACTTGTAGTACCAATTAATACAGGACGGCCTAAAGTGTGCATATCAAGACATTCATCAGCTACAGATCTCCATTTAGCATATTGATTTTTATATATTAAATCAGGCAAATCTTTTCTGCTCATAGGACGATGTGTTGGTACAGTGATTACTTCCAAAGAGTAAATTTTATCTAATTCAGCTTCTTCTGTTTTCGCTGTCCCTGTCATTCCTGAAAGTTTTGGATAAAGAAGGAAAAAATTCTGATATGTTATTGAAGCTAAAGTCTGTGTTTCGCTTTGTATAGGAACATATTCTTTAGCTTCAATAGATTGATGTAAACCATCGCTCCATCTTCTTCCTTCCATTATTCTGCCAGTAAATTCATCAACAATAATAATTTCTTGATCTTTTACAATATAATGCACATCTTTTATGAAAAGTTCTTTCGCTTTTATAGCATTTAAAAGATAAGGTGCCCATGGATTCGTAGGGTCATAGAGATCTTGACCATTTAAGATTTGCTCAGACTTAATAATTCCATTATCAGTTAAGAGAACATTTCTTGCTTTTTCATCCACATCGTAATCGATATTTCTTTCTAATAACTGACTTATCTCATTTGCACGATTGTACTTATCCTCACGTGAGTCAACAGCACCAGAAATTATAAGAGGAGTCCGAGCTTCATCTATAAGAATAGAGTCAACTTCATCTAAAATACAAAAATTGAAAGGACGTTGAACAATATCTTGTAACATAATAGCCATATTATCACGTAGATAATCAAAGCCCAATTCACTATTAGTTGTGTAAGTAATATCTTTTGAATAATTATCTTTTCTTTGTTGTTGTGTCATTCCTTCTTGCACTAGACCTACACTTAAGCCTAAAAATTTTGGAACTTGACCAACCCATTCAGAATCTCTCTTAGCTAAATAATCATTCACAGTAACAACATGCACTCCTAAACCTGATAGAGAATTAAGATAAGCAGGTAAAATCGCAACTAAAGTTTTACCTTCTCCTGTTTTCATTTCTGCAATCTTTCCTTCATGAAGTATCATACCTCCTATTAGTTGAACATCAAAATGCCTCAGTCCTAATACACGAAAAGAAGCTTCTCTAACAAGTGCAAAGGCTTCAGGTAAAATTGCTTTGAAATCAGAAGATTTATTAATTTTTTTCGTAAGATCTATTGTTTTATCTTGCAAATCTTTATCGCTTAGGCCTTTAATATCTGTACCTAGCGCATTAATTTGATTAACAAGTCCTGTATAACGCGTAACTTTTTTTTCATTGGGATCACCAAATAAAACTTGTAGCATGTTTAAAAATATTGGGAAAGTTCTTTTTTCTTAATTCATTAAAGGGTAGACTCAATTGGCTAAAATTAATTAATCACCTACAATATCAAGCTGACTAATCTCATCAGCCATCTCCAAAATTGCTTTGCTAATTGGTTTAATTCTTAAATCTTCTACTAAATCTATGTCTTGATAACGTCTTCTTTTAGCTCTATTAGCAATTTGTATAGTCATTTTATATCTATTAGAGGCTGCATCTAATAATTCTTCCGTTTTATACAATATCTCATTAGGATTATTATCTCTGTAATTCTTTTTCATAATTAATCAATATATTTTTTACTTAATAGAATAAATCTAGTACTTTGTCATATACAGAATAGTGTACCGTTCTTCATAAAATCTTGATATCTTATTCGATATTTAACAAACATATTTTTTATTGTATGATAATAGAGACTAGAACTAAATCAATAATAAATATTAACTATAAAATAAAGATCTTATGTCTCACAGTGTAAAAGTATATGATACATGCATCGGTTGTACACAATGTGTAAGAGCGTGTCCTTGTGACGTACTAGAAATGGTTGCATGGGACGGATGTAAAGCAGGACAAATAGCATCAGCTCCTAGAACAGAAGATTGCATTGGGTGTAAGCGTTGTGAAACAGCTTGTCCTACTGATTTCTTATCGGTTCGTGTATACTTAGGTGGTGAAACTACTAGAAGCATGGGACTTGCTTACTAAAAGATTAAAAAGTAGTCCCCTAAACAACAATCTTACTTAAAGATTATTGTTTAGGGGATTTCTTTGTTTAAATTTACGCTAAAGCACCTATGTAGCCAAGTCCTAATATAGCACCAGCACCTATAATATGACCTAGACTAGTTGTTGCTATAAATTCTGGTAAATTCAGACCAAGCGCAGAAACAGGCCCAGGTAATGCAGGTCCTTGTCCTTTTGCTTGTATAATGTAACGACCAGCAAAGATACAAAGAACATTACATAAAATCATCACTGCCGCAGTCTTTGCAGACCACTCGGCTGTTTGTGGAACAACGGAAATTAAAAAATCAGCATTCATATGTTTTAAACTTTATTGTTTATTAAGCAACTATTAAATACATTGTAGAATAAATTAATTAATCCAGCAACAAAGAGATAGCATAACTTTACTCAAATTAAGCTATCCAGCCATAACTATGTAAACCTTTTCCTAAGAAATTCACACCTAGATAGCAAATCCATACCACTACAAAACCAATAGAAGCTAAAATAGCTGGTCGTTTTCCTTGCCAAGATTTTGTTATCCTTGCATGTAAGTATGCAGCAAAAACAAACCAGGTGATCAGAGCCCACGTTTCCTTAGGATCCCAACTCCAATAAGCTCCCCAAGCTTCATTCGCCCAAACAGCGCCTGCAATGATTCCTGTTGTTAATAGCGGAAAACCAAGGCCAATAATTCTATAACTAAGATTATCAAGTGTTTCCAATAGGCTTAAACTGTCAGAGCTGCCAAGTTTTGTCTTGTTAGGAATTGTCCCTTCTAAAACAGCCATACTCATATTTCTTGTGTCTACTTGTTGTAGATTAGTTCCTCCTAACGAACTACCTTGTAAAGATACATTTTTCCCAAGTGTTAAAACAAGAAAAAGTATTGATAAAAGAGACCCTGTTATCAGTGTTGAATAACTTAACATCATAATACTAACATGCATCATTAACCAATTTGATTTCAACGCAGGTACTAACGGAGCAGCTTTTTGCATACCTTCCGGAAGAGAAAGAGTTGCAAAGCCTATTACGAATAATGATAAAGGACTCGTCACAGCACCTATTAACGATATAGAAATATTTCTTTCTATAATCACAGTGATAGCAGTTATTCCCCAAGTAAAAAATAATAATGACTCATATAGATTACTTAATGGAAAATACCCATTTTCTAGCCATCTTGAACCTAAATTAGTAAAGATAGCTAAGTTAGCTATACACACTGATATAAAACCCACTTTAGCTCCTGATTTTAGACTAGTAAAAGAAACACTAGTCCAATAAGCAAGCATTCCAATAAATAAAGATAAAAAAGTTAAGTTATCTAAGTAGTTCTGAATATTAATTGAAAGCATCATGACAAAATAAAATTTGAAAATTTATAAATTTAAAATAGTCCTTTAAGAAAAATTAAAACAATTTGAAGCTAAAAAAAATTTTTACTAATTGATTATAGTCAAGAAAGAAGAAAAAATCATAATTATTACAAAAATTGAGATTACTCTTATAAATATAAGAGTAATCTCAATTTTTTATCTAATTATAGAAAATTAGCTAAGAGCAGATGAAACCTTGTCGAAGTAACCAGCAACTTCACTTGCTAGACCAGAACAATCACCTTGAGGTGTAGATAACTTCTTAGATGAAGCAGTGTTGTTAACGAAAGCAACTGAACAAGCCTTCATGATGCTTACAGCTCTTGCGTTACCAGAAGCTGGAACACCTAGAGATGAGTAAGTCTCCTTAAGACCGTTAAGACAACGATCTTCAAGAACTGAAGAATCTCCAGAAAGAAGAGCGTAAGAAACGTAACGTAGGATGATCTCACCGTCACGTAGACATGCAGCCATACGACGGTTAGTGTAACAGTTACCACTTGGAGAGATTAAAGAAGGGTTCTCACAGATCATACCTGAAACAGCGTCAGATACGATACAACTAGCGTTAGAAACGATAGAGTTAACAGCGTCTAAACGCTTGTTACCTTCAGAAATGAACTTCTTAAGTGCTTGTAGATCTGCACCAGCAACGTAAGCTGCTTTTGAATCTGCGTTAGTTACTACTCTTGAAAATGCATCTAGCATAATTTTTCTCCAATTTTATAATGATTTAAACTGTATCGACTGTTAAATTGTTTAATCAGTTGAAACTTGATATTTTCTATATCGATAAATACTATAGAAGAAAAAGAGGTATCAAGCATAGGAAAAGAAACAATCTGTAACATTTAGATAATTATATTTTTTTATTTTTATGAAAATAACCTAATATATATTTTGAAAAAAAGCTTATTAATAAATATATTTTTTTTAATACAGTAAAATAAACTATTTGCGGCTCTTATCTTAATTAATTCTAATAACGAATAATCATGTCCTAATAATTCGGACATTGATAAAAATTAAAAATAATAAAAAAAATCTTAAGCTAAAAAAAGACCTTACACAAGGTAAGGTCTTTTATCTCACTGAGTTAAATTAATAACTTCAGATTAACCGTTAACAGCTGGAGCTGTTAGAGCAACTGGTAGAGACTCACCAGCAGCTAGGTCTAGAGGGAAGTTGTGAGCGTTACGCTCGTGCATTACTTCCATACCTAGGTTAGCACGGTTAAGGATGTCAGCCCATGTGTTGATTACACGACCTTGACTATCAACAACTGATTGGTTGAAGTTGAAACCGTTTAGGTTGAATGCCATTGTCATTACACCTAAAGCTGTGAACCAGATACCTACAACTGGCCATAGACCTAAGAAGAAGTGAAGAGCACGTGAGTTGTTGAAACTCGCGTATTGGAAAATTAGACGACCAAAGTAACCGTGTGCAGCTACGATGTTGTAAGTCTCTTCTTCTTGACCGAACTTGTAACCGTAGTTAGCTGACTCGTTCTCAGTAGTTTCACGGATTAAACTAGATGTAACTAGTGAACCGTGCATAGCAGAGAATAGAGAACCACCGAATACACCAGCAACACCTAGTTGGTGGAATGGGTGCATAAGGATGTTGTGCTCAGCTTGGAATACAAGCATGAAGTTGAATGTACCAGAAATACCTAGAGGCATACCATCAGAGAAGCTACCTTGTCCGATAGGGTAAACTAGGAACACAGCAGAAGCTGCAGCTACAGGAGCTGTGAAAGCAACAGAAATCCAAGGACGCATACCTAGACGGTAAGAGAATTCCCACTCACGACCGATCCAACCACAAACACCTAGAAGGAAGTGGTCAACGATTAGTTGGTAAGGACCACCGTTGTATAGCCACTCGTCAAGAGAAGCTGCTTCCCAAATTGGGTAGAAGTGGATACCGATTGATGCAGATGAAGGAATTACTGCGCCAGAGATGATGTTGTTTCCGTATAGTAGAGAACCAGCAACTGGCTCACGGATACCATCGATGTCAACTGGAGGTGCAGCGATGAAAGCAATGATGTATACAGTTGTAGCTGTAAGTAGTGTAGGAATCATTAATACACCAAACCAACCGATGTATAAACGGTTGTCAGTGCTAGTGATCCATGAGCAGAAACGTTCCCATAAACTTGCGCTTGCGCGTCTTTCTAAAGTAGCAGTCATTTTTCGATTTTTTGTAAAGGTTATAGTAATTTACTTCCCAAGTATCTATTGTACTTGTTAGATATATTATCAAATAAAAAAATACTATTTTCAAATAAAAATGTATTAGACTTATTAAAAGCGGAACTAAAAGAAACACCGATAGGTTATTGTATATCTAAAAATGTTTATAAAATAAAAAAAACTCTAGTGTTGTTCATGTACTTTTAGTAGATGTATAATGTTATCTATGTCTTTCATAGAAGATACGAAAAAAGATAAACTAAAACAATATGAACGTAACAAAAGAGAGCAATTCTTACGAAACTATCTGTATCATTAAACCTGATTTAAATGAAGATAATCTAGCAAAAGTTATCGAAAAATATCAATTACTACTTGCTGAAAAAGGAGCAAAAGATATTGTAACTCAAAATCGTGGTAGAAGACACTTGAAGTACACGATGAAAAAGTTCAAAGATGGTATTTATGTTCAAATAAATTATGAAGGTAATGGTGAAGTTATCGCTACCTTAGAAAAAAATATGAAAATAGATGAAAACTTACTACGCTTTATGACCGTAAAAAGTCATGTAAAAGAGAAAGCAGAGATATCTATTTAAATTGTCTGTAAAAAGATAGAAGGATATGAAAACATAATAGTTTCATATCCTTCTATCTTTTTACAGACAATCTAAATATAGTATAAAAATAAATATGGTTTTGGCACCGTGCTACCTTCCCAAGGGACAACTCCCTAAGTATTATCGCCGCTGTAACGTTTAACTACCGAGTTCGAGATGGATCGGAGTGGTTCCATTACGCCATAAACACCAAAACCTAAA
>Ga0209194_1000039_pt1 | contig 131763 bp, 121 predicted proteins | sample COGITO_mtgs_1004_FD_184787 | JGI IMG/M metagenome (GOLD analysis project Ga0209194, IMG submission 184787) | Pelagic marine microbial communities from North Sea - COGITO_mtgs_100413 (SPAdes) (version 2) | ecosystem: Environmental > Aquatic > Marine > Epipelagic ... | reverse complement strand
AGTAGGTCGCCGCCTTTCTTTATCTTGTGATAAACAAGATCTATAAACCTCATATCTAACGATATGAGGTTTTTTTATTACACAAAATGATAAAATATCAAACATAATTGCTTGTTTATGGAAATATCCGAAGGCATGAAGTTAACTCATTTAAGTGCATCCAGTTTTATTAATGACTTAAGTGGTTTCAATTTTATAATAACTGAGATTATTTGTGAAATATAAAATAGAATAATGTTAAATTCAACATTTATTGTGAAAGACTTTACGGATCAAGTTGCGGAAGCAAAATCATTTTTTAACTTATAAAGTGTAGATATTGTTTTTCTAAATTGCATATTTTATTTTGCTTTTGGCAGCATGCATATTTGTATGTCTTATGTTAAATGTTTATGTTTTAGTCATTTCTTTGTTTACTCTAATTCTTAACTTTAGAAATGTTTAAATTCTACAGGTAAATTTGTATTTTAATTATTTTTATAATTCAATAGTTTTCCCTCTCAAATTTTAAAGTAAAAAAGAAAGTTCTGTTCTTATAAGTACTAAGGGTGAAGTTTTTAAAGTTATGTATATAATGAAATAATATCAATTATATTGATGTAACCGTTTAGGTTATATCTTTTAGGGAAGTGCAGTTTATGTATTCAATTGTTTTGAAGGATAGCTGACAAATTCAGCTCTATTTTTCCTAGAAGAATACTTGTTTTTAAAAAAGTACTTTGGTGTAAAAATAGATTTAAACTAAATATTAAAATAGTCCGGAAGTAAATCTCTTTTTAAAGGCTTTTGTTCAAGGCAAAAAGGCTGACTTATAGAAGTCAGCCTTTTTTAAGTACTCAAGGTGGGAATCGAACCCACACTCCCGAAAGAACTGGATTTTGAATCCAGCGCGTCTACCAATTCCGCCACTTGAGCAAAGCATAAATAGGATTGCAAAGGTATTAAATTATTTTATTTTAAAGTCAAAAAATTAATGTCAAACTCAATAAATAATTTCTACTTTTGTTTTCATACAACAACATCACAAAAAACAATTAAATGCCTACAAATCAACTTGCCCCAAAACTCTTTGCTTGTTCTCAGAGTACCGAATTAGCTATAAAAATAGCTAAAGAGTACGGTGCCGAATTAGGAAACGTAATCACAACTCATTTTAGCGATGGCGAATTTCAACCTGCTTTCGAAGAATCCGTAAGAGGAAGAAGAGTTTTTTTAATAGGTTCTACATTTCCCACAGCAGACAATTTAATGGAAATGTTATTAATGATTGATGCTGCAAAAAGGGCATCCGCAAGACACATCACCGCTGTGATGCCATATTTTGGCTGGGCAAGACAAGACAGAAAAGACAAACCTAGAGTTGCCATTGGTGCAAAATTAGTCGCTAACTTATTGCAAGTTTCAGGGGCAACAAGAATCATGACCATGGATTTACATGCAGATCAAATTCAAGGGTTTTTTGAAAAACCAGTAGATCATTTGTATGCTTCTACTATTTTTATGCCTTATATAAACAGTTTAAAATTGGAAAACCTTACTATTGCCTCTCCAGATATGGGGGGTTCTAAAAGAGCTTACGCCTATTCAAAACACTTACACTCTGATGTAGTAATCTGTTATAAACAACGAAAGAAAGCAAATGTAATTTCTCATATGGAATTAATTGGTGATGTAAAAGGGAAGAATGTTATCTTGGTTGATGACATGATCGATACAGGTGGCACTTTAGCGCATGCTGCTAATTTAATGAAAGATAGAGGCGCTCTGAGTGTTCGTGCAATTTGTACACATCCAATTTTATCGGGAGACGCTTATGAGAAAATAGAAAATTCTGCATTAACAGAATTGATTGTTTCTGATACTATTCCATTAAAGAAAGTAACTTCTAAAATAAAAGTGGTATCTTGCGCGCCATTATTTGCGGATGTTATGCGTAAAGTGCAGGACAATACCTCAATAAGTGGACAATTTTTAATGTAAACAATTAATAAAGAAAGTAATGAAATCAATTACAATTACAGGATCAAAAAGAGAAAGCGTAGGCAAAGTAGCAACAAAAGCCTTACGTAATGCTGGTATGGTTCCTTGCGTTATATACGGAGGAGATAAGCCAGTGCATTTTTCGGCAGAAGAAAAAGCATTTAAAAAGTTGGTGTATACTCCAGATGTTTTTACTGCAAGTATTAATGTTGATGGACAAAAAATCGCTGCAGTTTTGCAGGATATTCAATTTCACCCAGTAACAGACAGAATTTTACATGTAGATTTTTATCAGTTATTTGATGATAAAGAAATTACGATGAATATTCCTGTTAAATTAACAGGTACTTCTCCAGGAGTGCTAAATGGAGGGTCTTTACGTTTTACAAACCGTAAATTAAAAGTAAAAGCATTACCCGCTAATTTACCAGATTTTGTATCTGCTGATATTTCAGGTTTAAAAATTGGTAGTAAACTAGTGATTTCATCATTAGTGACTGACGGTTATGCATTTATGCATCCAGAAAACACTGTTGTAGTTCAGGTAAGAACTTCTCGTAATGCAACTGCGGAAGATGAAGTGGAAGAAGAAGCTACAGAAGCAGCAGCAGAATAAATTTTGCAAACATAATTTACAAAAAGCGTTACAATTCTGTAACGCTTTTTTATTTTAGTATTTTTACCAAATGAGATTAAGAAACTTCTTTTATAAATTAGCAGGTATAAAAGTTGAAACGAAAGAAGAATTGATGAAGAAATTTTTAATTGTTGGTTTAGGGAATATCGGTGAGGCCTACCATAATACACGTCATAATGTAGGTTTTAAAATTGTTGATGCAGTTGCTGAGGAATATAAAGTAACTTTTGAAACAGAGAAGTTAGGAGATGTGGCTAGTTTTCGTTTTAAAGGAAGAGCTTTTATGCTTTTAAAGCCAAGTACTTTTATGAATTTAAGTGGCAAAGCAGTAAAATATTGGATGGATAAAGAGAAAATAGCTATCGAAAATGTGTTAATTATTACAGATGATGTTCATATTGATTTTGGAACAATTCGCGTAAAATCAAAAGGTTCTGCTGGAGGACATAATGGGTTAAAAGATATTCAAGAGAAATTAAATACCCAACAATATGCACGTTTTAGATTTGGAGTAGGAGGTAACTATAGCAAAGGAAGACAAGTAGATTTTGTGCTTGGTGAATGGAATAAAGAAGAAACTAGCCTGTTAATTGAACGTTTGCCAATAGCGGCTAAAATAGTAACCTCTTTTGGGACAGCAGGTTTAGCAAATACCATGAATACTTTTAATGGTAAATAAAAAAAGCTGCCTATGTATAGACAGCTTTTTCTTAATTGTCTGATTTTTTTTATTGTCTCGTAAAACTAATACTAGCCTTAATTGCAGCAGTAGTTGCATCTATTTCTTCTTCTAATTCTTGTGTGAAAGAAACAGTAGTTTCATTAAATGTCACAACATCTAAAGTACCCTCTATAAAATCACCTCCTGTAGATGCATTAAAAGTAATGGTATTATTTGTAGTGTTTAATTGATAGGTGCCTGAATCAGAGAAATTTATGATTTCTGTATTCGTGACAGGGCTTCCAACAGCAGGCGTTATAGTAGAAACAATTCTATATGCTCCAGAAGCACTATAAGAACCATTTTCACTCAAGACAAAAACAACTTGAAAAGTATCACCTATACTTGTTGAAGTAGCTACGGTAAACGGAACTGAGATACCAGATACTTCTGTTACGGATGTTACTGTTGTGTCTATACTAAGACTGTTAATATTATAAGTGCCAGCTAAATTGTCTTTAGACAAACTGAAAGGAGCTTCAGCAGAATCATCACTACAACTTGTAAAAGCAAGCGATATATATACTACTAAAATAAATTTAAGAATTTTCATAATTGTGTTTTTTTTGGTAAAGGTAACTATTAATTTAAATTGATTATGAAAAAAAAGTATCACTTTTTAAGTGAGAGATTAGTTTTCACTTGCAAACCATTCTGCAAAACTTGTATCGGTTTCTTGTAGTTTTATTGAATGAAGTTTGATGTTATTTGGCAACCTGTCTTTTATTTTTTCAGCAAAATCAATCACCATCATTTCACTGGTTGGTTGGTAATCGACTAAAATAACATGGTGGTCTCTGGCTTGTAATTCTTTTGCCAATTCTATATGAGGCGTATTTTGGTTAAAAACAGTTGCATGATCAAAAACGTCTACAATCTCCTCGTTTACGATTTTCTTTAAATCACTGAAATCAATAACCATCCCAAATTTTACATGGGTATTGTCTTTAATGGGCTCTCCAGAGACAGTTACAGAAAGTTTATAAGAATGTCCATGAACATTCTTGCACTTGCCATCATAACCATATAATGCATGGCCTGTTTCAAAATTAAATTGCTTGGTAATTCTAATAATACTCATGAACGTTTGTTTCTAAATTTGTTGTAAAAATACACAATAACCAACCCTATGGCTAATGCTATAAATAAATAATTATCTCCCATTTTTGTTTCTTTATATTGTTAATCGACTAAAAAATTTTGTAAAACGTCTGCAATTTTTCTGTCATCGGATAACTGCGGAATTTTATTTTGTCCCCCAAATTTACCAATAGATTTCATATACTCATGAAATCCGCCTTTTTTAACTTTTCTAATGACTAATTGCTGTAAAACTTTACCTGCAATTAAATCTAAATAATAAATATTTTGGGCTTGCATGGAAGCATCAATTTTGGTTGCAAATTCGAGTAAATTGTTTGGCTCATTTTCAAATTCGATAAACCATTCGTGATAAGGCAAGCCATTTTCAGGATTTACTTGAGGAGCCACCGTAAACTCACTAATAGTGGTATTTGTATTTAAAATAGAATCGTTTAAAGCTTTCTCAACTTCTTTACCAATAACATGTTCGCCAAAGGCGGATATAAAATGTTTAATTCTACCGGTAACTTTTATTCGGTAGGGTTTTGTGGATGTAAATTCAACGGTGTCGCCAATATTATAACCCCAAAGACCTGCAGTGGTATTTAAAATGATTACGTAATTCATGCCCATTTTAACATCCTTTAAAGATATTCTTGCAGGGTTTTCTTGATAAAATTCGTTAGCAGGAATAAACTCATAAAAGATCCCTGAGTTTAATTGCAATAACATTCCTTTTGCTGTTTGCGAATCTTGATAGGCAATAAACCCTTCAGAGGCAGGATATAATTCGATATAATCTATTTTTTTACCAATTAAACTTTCAAACTTATTCTTATAAGGTTCAAAATTCACACCACCATAGATGAAGAAATTAAAATTAGGAAATAATTCTGAGATTGATTTCCCTGTTTTTTCAATCAATTTTTCAAAATACATTTGAACCCAAGAAGGAATTCCGCTAATTACAGACATGTCTTCGTTCATGGTTTCTTCTACAATTGCATTTACTTTGGTGTCCCAATCTTCTATGCAGTTAGTTTCCCAGCTTGGTAGTCTATTTTTTAATAAATATTTCGGAACATAATGTGCCACAATTCCACTTAATCTACCCAGTTTTATACCATTTTTATTACTTAAGATAGGACTTCCTTGTAAAAAAATCATTTTACCGTTTACAAAACTTGCATCCTTTTTTTCTGCAATATAAAACAGCAAGGCATTTCTGGCAGCTTTAATATGAGTAGGCATAGATTCTTTGGTGATAGGAATGTATTTAGCACCAGAAGTTGTGCCAGAAGTTTTGGCAAAATAAAGCGGTTTTCCTATCCAAAGAACATCAGATTCACCAGCAACAATTCTATCTACATAGGCTCTTAAACCTTCGTAATCAGTAACTTTAACACGATCTTTAAAATCGTTATAAGAAACAATATTCTTAAAATCATGATCTTTCCCAAAAGCGGTATTTTTTGCTTTAGAAATTAGTTTTTTAAAAACTTTGTCTTGTGTTTTATGAGGCTTGTTTGACCACTTAGAAACTCTTTTTGTGGCAAATTTGGCAAACGGAATTGCAAATATAGCTTTTATGCTCATTATTTAAAATCAATCAAATTTATAGGGTTTATTGCATAACCACCACTCCATAGTTCAAAATGTAAATGTGGCCCAGTGGTAAGTTCTCCAGAAGAACCAACACTCGCAATTACTTCTCCCGATTTTACAAAATCTCCTTGTTCTTTAAGTAGATTTCCATTGTGTTTGTAAACAGAAATATAATCATAAGCGTGTTTCAAAATAATTACGTATCCAGTTTCTGTGGTCCAGCCAGAGAAAATAACAGTTCCGTCTGCAGTTGCTTTTACTGCCGAGTTCTTTTTAGCAACAATATCTACAGCTAAATGATTTTTTTTAGCATCAAAACCTTCCGAAATTGAACCATTTAAAGGAGCAAAAAACACAATTTTTACATTTGTTGCCGCATTATTTTGAATTGGAAAACGATCTTGACTTTCTATTTTTTCTCTAAAAAGAGAATCTTCTCTAGTAGCGTTTAATAAACTATCTTGAACATTAATTCTGTCTAACAAGTTTACAGAATCGATAGCTTCTGCTTCAATTTCACCAGTTAAAATAGGTTGCAATGCTTTGGTAAAATCTTGTAAAACATCTAATTTTCTTTTTAACGAATCTGTCTGAAAAGCGAGTTTTGTTGCTTTTATTTTTAAGTCTGTAGAGGAGTAGCCAGGGATGTACTCTTTTATTGATGTAAATGTTATGAAAAAAGTTGTGACTAAAATCAATAAAAATGAAAAAACACCACCCAGAACAAAAACATTTAATAATGATAATTTTAGAGAAAAACGTTCTTCGAAAGTGTCTTCATTTAAAACAACCAATCTGTATTTGTCAGTTAGTTTTTGTTTTAATTTTCCTTTTTGTTTGTTTTGATTCTCCAAAAAATATGTTTTGAGTGCTTCTAAATTACAACGTAAAAATAGCGAAACTATTTTTTATAAAAATTCATTTCATCTAAGTATTCCCAAACTTCTTTAGTTAATAGGGGCCTAATGTTCTTTTTGTCCTTAATTCCGTTTCTTATCATTGTTGATGAAATTTCTACAATAGGCGCATTAACGGTATGAATTTTTGGATGCTTTTTAAATTGATGTTCTATCGTTCCTTCAGCAATTCTGGGATAAATATAGACATGATGGTGTGCTAAAATGGTTTCATAGTTTTTCCATTTATGAAGACTCTTTAAATTGTCTTCACCCATAATTAAACAAAATTCTTTTTCTGGAAATAAATCAGAGATATGTGCTAATGTATGAACTGTATAATTAGGTTGTGGTAATTTAAACTCAATATCACAAGGTTTAATTTTTTGGTAACTTTCTGTTGCTCTGTAAACGAGTTCAAATCGATGGTGATTTTCTAATAAAGAACTTTTCTTTTTAAACGGATTATGAGGGGTTACAACCATCCATATTTCATCTAAATCGGAATGTTCTACCATATGATTGGCAATAATTAAATGACCTACGTGAATTGGATTGAATGTGCCAAAGTATAATCCTATTTTCATTTTATTTGAGGTGATGGAAAAAAGAGAACTCTCTTTTTTATTATTTCTTTAATCTTCTAAAAACTGTGTAACGAGTTCTTCGGCTTCTTTTAAAGCAACTTCTAATTCGTAATTTTTAATAATTTTATCAAACTGTGGTGCAGTTGCCAATTCTACAGAGGCTTTTGCAATTCGCATATTTATTTTTTCTTCACTTTCAGTTTTTCGTTTTTTCAAACGGATTTTCAACTCATCTACACTTGGTGGTTTCACAAAAACAGATAATGTTTCTTCTGGATATTTCTTTTTAATACGCAATCCTCCAACAACATCAATATCAAAAATAACGTGTTTTTTTAAGCCCCAAATACGTTCAATTTCAGTTTTTAAAGTTCCATAGAAATTATCTCTATACACTTCTTCCCATTCTAAAAATTTATCGTTTTTAATATTATTTTTAAACTCTTTTAAAGAAATAAAATAATAGTCTTCTCCATCTTTTTCAAAACCTCTAGGTTCTCTAGAAGTTGCCGATATTGAGAATTCTAAATTAAATCTTTTTTGCTTTAATAAATGCCGAACAATAGTAGTTTTACCTGAACCAGAAGGTGCAGAAAAGACAATTAATTTTCCTTTAAAATCTGACATTTATAATACATTTAAAATTTGTTCTTTAATTTGTTCTAGCTCGTTTTTCATTTGAATTACCGCTTTTTGCATCGGTGCAAAATTGGCTTTAGAGCCCGTTGTATTTATTTCTCTTCCCATTTCTTGAACAATAAACCCTAGTTTTTTCCCATTAGAATCAGGAGTTTCTAAAGTTTGTAGGAAATAATCTAAATGATTTGTCAAACGAACTTTCTCTTCATTAATATCTAATTTTTCTAGATAGTAAATTAATTCTTGTTCAAAACGATTTTGATCTGTTTCAACTTTTAAATCATCAATCGCTTTTTGCAAACGTGCTTTTACGTTCTCAATTCTATCAGCATCAAAAGAATATACTTCTTCTAAATATTTTCTTATGTTGGTAATTCTTTCTCTAAAATCTAGTTCTAAAGAAGCAGCTTCATCAATGCGATACTGCACAATTTCTTTAATTGCTTCCTCAATATTTTTGTTGATGAGATTCCACTCGTTTTCATCTAATTCTGCACGTTCTGTTTTTAATGCATCTGGCATTGCAATTGCCATTCTTAAAAGTGCTACATCATCAGAATTGCCAGTTTGAACCACGTTTCTTAATTGCTGAATGTATTGGTTTACAACGCCATGATTTATGGTCGTAGAAGTTTCATCAGCTGTCATTTCAATAAAAATTGAAAAATCTACCTTTCCTCTAACTAGAGCACTAGCTAATCTTTTACGAACTGCTAATTCTTTTTCTTTATAATAAGAAGGAATTCTGACGTTTAAATCTAAGTTTTTGCTATTTAAAGATTTTATCTCTATCGTTACTTTTTTTGTCGGAAGCTGTAATACAGATTTTCCATAACCAGTCATAGATTGAATCATACAATCGTTGTTTTTACAATGAGCAGCAAAGATACCTTTTTATTTTGTTGGTTTCCCTACTTGTTTGGTAACTAAATACACACCTAAAAAAATGATTATTGTTGCCGAAATTTTAATCAAATTTAGAGAATCACTTCCAACAATTAACGCGTAAATAGTAGCGATTACGGGTTGTAAATAGATAAAAACACTAACAGTTGTGGGTTTTAGTTTTGATAAACCATACAGGTTAAAAAGATAGGTTACACAAGTTGTAAAAATAATTACAAAACCAATATTCCAGTACATATTTCTAGGAATGTCTTGCCAAACTACTTCAGTTATTTCATGATATGAAAAAGGAATTACAAAAATTAATCCAATTAAATACAACCATTTTACGAATACAATTGGGTTGTATTTAGCGATTAAGTTTTTTGCCAATACCAAATACAATCCATAAGAAGCTGCATTTAGAAAAACTAAAAAATTGCCCAAGTTATTGTTGTTCCCATGATTTTGAGAAGAATTACCGTATGTAATTAATAAAATTGCACCAACTAGACCAATAAATACACCTAAAATTCTTTGTTTCCCAATTCCTTTTCTAATAAGTATACTCGAAAAAATGAGCACCATTATCGGGGAGGTTACCATCATTACCGAGGCACTTATAGGGGTCGTAAGACTTAATCCTTTAAAAAAAGCAAGCATGTTTAATGTAATGCCAAAAAAGGAGGCGAGTAAGATTTTTTTATAGTCCTCTTTATCTATTTTCTGAGGTTTTATAAATAAGCCAGCAAACCAAAACACCATGGTACCTCCAGAAACTCTTAAAAAAATAAAAGCATAAGGTTTTATATAAAGCGGCATAACTTCTTTAGCAATGGTAAATGTTACTCCATAAATTAAGGTTGCTATAGAGACAGCAATTAAGGCTAAGACTCTTTTATTCATTCAGAAAATAAGCTTTAAAGATCAAGTTGTAAAGTTCCGGATAAATTTTTAAAGTAAAGCCAAAAAAAGAGTTTCAGATATTTTTGAAACTCTTTTTGCTTTGATTGTCTATCTTTTGGTTAGTTCACTCAAGATGTTCTTCTTTTAAATTTGTTTTCTGATGTTAAAAGGTATGCTCTAGCATTTTTAACACATCAAAAAATCAATGTTTTTTTTAATTTTAATAAATAATTTTAATTTTTTGTTACTTACAAGATACAAATTGTATAATATTACATCTATTATTATAATTTACAAAATGGAAATACATCATATAGGAGAAAACAACTCAGTTTTAAATACTTTTATTTCTGAAATTAGAGACAAAAAAATTCAAAAAGATTCTTTGCGCTTTAGAAGAAATATAGAGAGAATTGGAGAGATTTTAAGTTATGAATTAAGTAAAAGCCTTTTGTATTCAAGTGTTTCTATAGAGACTCCTTTAGGAGAAAAGAAAGAGCAATTGCCAAACAATGACTTGGTTGTATGCTCGGTTTTAAGAGCTGGTTTGCCTTTGCATCAAGGATTGTTGAATTATTTTGATAAAGCTGAAAATGCATTCATTTCTGCATATAGACATCATCCTAAAGATAATGATGAATTTGAAATTGTTGTAGAGTATTTTGCTTCACCAGAAATAAAAAATAAAACCTTTTTATTGGCGGATCCAATGTTGGCCACTGGTCAATCTTTAGTGGCGGTTCATGAGGCTATAAAAAAATATGGTACTCCAAAAGAATTGCATATTATTGTTGTTATTGGTTCTAAAGAAGGAATAGATCATATTGAAGAAAATTTTCCAGAAAACACCCATTTATGGATTGCTGCTATTGACGATGAGTTAAATAGTAAAGGGTATATTGTACCCGGTTTAGGAGATGCAGGTGATTTAGCTTTTGGGGAGAAATTATAAGAAAAAACTGAGAAAAATACAACCCACTAAAAAGATATATAAAACTAAGTCTTTCATCTTTTTTTTATCGATTAACTCAATTCCGTTTGCAATAACTACTGAAACAGGAAAAAGTACATACAAAAGTTCAGAACCGTTTTTTACAGGTAACAGAATTAAAAAAAGAATTACCGTTAGTAAATTAATAATTAATAAATACCAACTTCTTCTAAAGGTATTACTTATGGCAATGGTTGCAATGGATTTAAAAATAACAGAAAACAAAGAAAAAATAAAAATACTGATAATAAACCAATAGTATTTTGGAGCTTCATAAACTTGAAAGTCAAAATTGGATTTAAAACTAAAAAGTTCGTTAAACTCCTGCGTTTTATCAACCCAGAAAAAGTAAGTAAAATAAAGAAATATGGGAGTTATAAAAGCTATAATAGGGGTCAAAATGGTGTGAATTGTTATTTTTTGATGCAAGTAGGTTCCCGTAAAAATTAGTAGTAAAAACAAAATTGAAAAAGGTTCAAAAATAAATAAAACACCTAGCCATAAACCACTGTCAAATAATTTTTGGATTACTTTTTTAGAGGATCGCAGACTGTATGTTTTTCGCAAAAAAAGGAAGTAAATAATCGTTAGAAGTAAACTTTTGTAATTTGTTAATTCAGGTAAAATACAAACTGTTAAAAGTGTGAAAATAAAATAGGCGTAAGAATTATCAAAAGTTAATTTATTCTTGCTGAGAATAAAATTGTAGAAGAAAAAAACACCTAAAAAAAGGAGTAATAAAATGCCACTTTTTAAAAGTTTGTCTAGCGTAAAACCATCATAGAAAATAGTAAAAAAAACGCTAAAAGAGAAGCAAAGAAAAAAGAAAATCAATAAACCTATAAAATTGATTGGTTTAGTTTTGTTTAAAAAATTGGCTAGCATTGATTCTTTTGTTATTTTTGCAGTGTAAAGATAATTAAGTTATGATAGCAAGCAATATTTTTAGATGGATTGGTAGTTTATTTACTGATTTATTATTCATCCCTTTTAATAAATTACGTTTAGATATTGCCACAGCAGATTTAGGTTGGTGGATTTCAAACGCCGTAAACTGGATTTTCATGCTAGTTTTATTAGTTTTATTTGCATACTGGATGAAAGAATCTAAAAAGTTCTTAAGAGAAGGAACAGAGGATAAAGCTTAATTTTACATCTTGGGAAGCAAAAACAAATTGAAACGTTTCAATGAAAATGAAACGTTTAAAAATGTCATTCAACCTGCAAGAGAAGAAGTTGTTACTAACTTTTCCTTAAAAGGAAAATGGCATTCTTTTTTTAAAAATGATAATCCTATTGTTGTTGAGTTAGGGTGTGGTAAGGGCGAATATACCATTGCATTAGCGAGACAAAATCCTCATAAAAACTTTATTGGAATTGATATAAAAGGAGCACGTTTTTGGAGAGGTGCAAAGACGGCAATAGAAGAAAATCTAGAAAATGTTGCTTTTGTAAGAACTCAAATTGAGTTGGTTGATTTTATTTTTGCAGAAAATGAAGTTTCAGAAATTTGGATTACGTTTCCTGATCCACAAATAAAATACCAGCGCACCAAGCATAGAATGACAAACCCCAGTTTTCTTAAAAAATATTATCATATTTTAAAAGAAGATGGTATTATGAATTTAAAAACAGATTCTGAATTTATGCATGGTTATACCTTAGGATTGTTGCATGGAGAAGGGCATGAAATTTTATATGCAAATCACACCGTGTATAAAAATGAAGGTGCACCAAAAGAAGTTACAGAAACACAAACTTTTTACGAAAATCAGTACTTAGAAGTAGATAAGCCTATTACTTACATTAAATTTAGATTGAAGTATTAAGGAGTTTCAATGTAAAGCTAAATAAAGTGAAAGCAATCTTTGTATTGGTTCTTGAGCTCTTGCTAGTTCTAATAATTGGTTTCTTTCTCTATCGTGGTTAAATGAATACTTTTTATATCTTCACTTCATGAAAAAAGCTGACAATTTTTTTGATAGAGTCTACGAAATAGTGCGCTTAATCCCTTTTGGAAGAGTTACTAGTTACGGTGCAATTGGCACTTATTTAGGAGCTGCCAGATCAGCAAGAATGGTTGGTTGGGCAATGAATAAAGCACATAATTTAGAAGATGTTCCTGCGCATAGAGTCGTCAATAAAAAAGGATTGCTTACAGGGAAACATCATTTTGAGGGCACAAATTTAATGCAGCAATTATTGGAAAACGAAGGTATTGTTGTTCTTGAAAATCAAATTCAAGATTTAGAAAAAGTATTCTGGGATCCACTAAAGGAAGTCAAATAAATTCCACTTATCAATCCATAAATAATCACAATCTATTCATCTTAATTTCTTGTAAGTAAGCTGTATATTTGCAGACTAGATTAAATTAAAAGGTCTAAATACTATTAATTCATGAGTTTTAAAAAAGAAGATATATACAAAGCATTAGAAACAATTACAGCTCCTGGTGAAGGAAAAAGCTTAATTGAAAATAATAATGTAACTAATGTTGTTCGTTTTGACAACGAAGTTGAAGTAGATGTAACCATCAGCAATCCAACTTTGCAAGCAAAAAAGAAAATTGAGTCAGAAATTACGAAGGCAATTAAGACAAATGTTGATGAAAACATTGATGTAAAAATTAATGTGAAAGTAGAGAAACCTGAACCAAAAGAAAAGTCAAATCAAATTCGAGGTAAAGAAATTCCGAATATTAAAAACATCATTGCAATTGCATCAGGGAAAGGTGGTGTTGGTAAATCTACAATTACAGCAAATACAGCTATTTCTTTAGCTAAAATGGGTTTTAATGTTGGTGTTTTAGATGCTGATGTGTATGGACCATCACAACATATTATGTTTGATGTAGAAAAAGCAAAACCACTTTCTGTAAATGTGGATGGTCGTTCAAAAATGAAACCTGTAGAAAATTATGGTGTAAAATTATTGTCTTTAGGGTTTTTCACAAATCCAGATCAAGCGGTAATTTGGCGAGGGCCTATGGCTTCTAAAGCATTAAATCAATTAATTTTTGATGCAGATTGGGGAGCGTTAGATTTTCTTTTAATTGATTTGCCTCCAGGAACCGGAGATGTTCATCTATCAATTGTGCAGGCTTTGCCGATTAATGGAGCTGTTGTGGTAAGTACGCCTCAAAATATTGCATTAGCAGATGCTAAAAAAGGAGTTGCAATGTTTCAACAAGATAGTATTAAGGTTCCTGTGTTAGGAATTATTGAGAACATGGCGTATTTTACACCAGAAGAATTGCCCGAAAATAAATATTATATCTTTGGAAAAGATGGTGCAAAAAATTTAGCAGCAGATATTGACACTAAATTCTTAGGAGAAATTCCGCTGGTACAAAGTATTCGTGAATCAGGAGATGTTGGACACCCTGTGGCATTGCAAGAAGGAACAGTTTTAGAGGAGTCTTTTAAAGAAATTACGAAAGAAATGTTATCCCAATTATTAAAAAGAAATGCCAATTTGCCACCAACAGAAGTAGTTAGAATCACAACAATGAGTGGTTGTAGTTCCGTTAAAAAATAAGATTATGACAGCACAAGAAACAGTAAATAATGTTGAAAAAGCATTAGATGAAATTCGTCCTTTTTTAATAAGTGATGGAGGAAACATCAAGCTACTTTCTATAGAAAACTCAATAGTAAAAGTTCAGTTAGAAGGAGCTTGCACCGGTTGTTCTGTAAATCAAATGACATTAAAAAACGGTGTGGAAGCAACCATAAAAAAGTATGCACCACAAATATCTGAAGTAATAAATGTTGCTTAAACCAATAAAAGTTAGTTTTTGAACATTTAAAAAATATATTTTTTAGCGTTACCTCAAAAGGTCGGGCTTTTAGCACTCGCTTTTTTTACTTTTTTGGAAGTAAAAAAAGAGCTCAAACAGATGCTTCAATCTCTAGCGCGTTTACGAACAAAAAAAGACCTTACAAGCATAAAACCTTGTGAGGTTTTAAAAATAATAGAATGATTACAACAGATATCTTAATTATTGGTGCAGGGCCAACCGGTTTATTTACCGTTTTTGAAGCAGGTTTATTAAAACTGCGTTGTCATTTAATAGATGCATTACCGCAAGTTGGTGGCCAATGTTCTGAAATTTATCCAAAGAAACCTATTTATGATATTCCTGCATATCCAGAAATTTTAGCGGGTGATTTAACCGATAAATTAATGGAGCAAATTAAACAATTTGAACCAGGTTTTACATTAGGAGAACGTGCAGAAATAATAGAAAAACAAGACGACGACACGTTTTTTGTAACCACGAATAAAGGAACGAAGCATCACGCAAAAATTGTTGCTATTGCTGGTGGATTAGGAAGTTTTGAGCCTCGTAAACCACCAATTCCAAACATTGCTAATTTTGAAGATAAGGGGGTAGAGTATATTATTCGTGATCCAGAATTTTATAGAAATAAAAAAGTAGTTATTTCTGGTGGTGGAGATTCTGCTTTAGATTGGGCTATTTTCTTAACAGATGTTGCTTCTTCAGTAACTCTAATTCATAGAAGAAACGAATTTAGAGGTGCTTTAGATTCTGTAGATAAATTGCAGGAATTGAAAGATGCAGGTAAAATAAGAATGATAACTCCGGCAGAAGTAAAAGAAATTATTGGAACTGATAAGGTCACTGGGGTTGCTATTATCCAAAAAGGGGAAGCGCCTTTTACAATAGAAACAGATCATTTTATTCCACTGTTTGGATTGTCACCAAAATTAGGGCCAATCGCAAATTGGGGGTTAGAAATTGAAAAAAACGCCATTAAAGTAAACAATGCTTTAGATTATCAAACGAACATTCCAGGTATTTATGCCATTGGAGATGTAAATACCTATCCGGGTAAATTGAAGTTAATTTTATGTGGTTTTCACGAAGCTACATTAATGTGTCAAAGTGCATACAAGCGTATTTTTCCAAATAAAAAATATGTAATGAAATACACTACTGTTGGTGGAGTTGATGGTTTTGATGGTACAAGAAAAGAAGCCCCAAAAGCAGTTATTAAGAAGATTGATTAATTTAGGATGTCTTTTTTGTGTAGGCAAAAATTTATTTTATTTACAGACATAAAATAAATACTATTTTGTCTGAAATAGGAATTGTGGAAGCAAAAAAGTGGATAGGTTCCAAAAACAATTCTGGGTTATTTATTTTGGAATTAATTTCTATCCGAATTTTAAAACTTTTGAATACGGTTTGCTTCCTAATAAATTTAAAATTTTCGAGAGACTTTTTGTATATTTGTTTTTCAGCGAAATCGATTGAAATGTTTGTAGAGTTATTAGTATATTTAAAATTCTTAATAAAACGTAATCCAGAATGATTCTTTAATTCTGTCATTTCTGCTTTGACAGGAATCTCTTTATTAAAATCTAATTCGTTATTTTGAGAAAAATATAGATTTTAATAATGTTACTTTTAATCATTCAATTTTAAAAATCATGCCTTTTTATCATAAATTAGGGGAAATACCACCCAAAAGACATACGCAATTTCGTAAAAAAGATGGAAGTTTATATTATGAACAACTATTTGGTACCATTGGTTTTGACGGAATGTCTACCAACAGCTATCATGAACATAGACCAACAATGGTCAAAGAAATTGTAAGGCAATATTCTATCGCTCCAAAAATTGCCAAAGCAAATAATATTCAATCGTATCGTTTTAAAGGGTTTCAAGTTCCGCAAGAAAGCGACTATCTAGAAAGTAGAAAGGTCGTTTTAACGAACTCAGATTGTAACATTATTTTAGCTGCACCGAAACAATCAACCAAAGATTATTTTTATAAAAATACAGATGCAGATGAGGTAATTTTTATCCATAAAGGAACGGGTAAATTACGCACAATGCTAGGGAATCTAGATTTTAAATATGGAGACTATTTAGTAATTCCGCGTGGAATTATTTATAAATTAGATTTTGATGATGAAAACAATCGACTATTTATTGTGGAATCCTATTCGCCAGTGTATACTCCAAAAAGATACAGGAATTATTTTGGCCAATTATTAGAGCATTCACCCTTCTGTGAGCGCGATTTAAGAAGGCCGCAAGAATTAGAAACACACAATGAGTTAGGTAATTTTCTAATCAAAGTAAAAAAGCAAGGTGAAATTATAGAAATGATTTATGCTTCGCATCCTTTTGATGTGGTGGGCTATGACGGATATAATTTTCCCTACGCATTTTCAATTCATGATTTCGAACCAATTACAGGTAGAATTCATCAACCGCCGCCAGTGCATCAAACTTTTGAAACGAATGCATTTGTAATTTGCAGTTTTGTGCCGCGTTTATATGATTATCACCCGAATTCAATTCCTGCGCCTTACAATCACAGTAATATAGATTCAGATGAGGTTTTATATTATGTAGACGGCGATTTTATGAGCAGAAATGATGTGGATCAAGGTCATATTTCTCTGCATCCAGCAGGAATTCCACATGGGCCGCATCCAGGTGCAACCGAAAGAAGTATTGGTCATACAAAAACTGAAGAATTAGCAGTGATGGTAGATACTTTTAAACCTTTACAAGTAACGGAAGAAGCTATGAAAATTGCTGATGAAGAGTATTACAAATCTTGGTTGGAGTAATAAATTAAATAGAAGCTATTTCTTGCTTGTCGTTGTATTTTTTTGTGAAAAAACAAAAAGTATGACACTTCCATTAGGGCTGAAATATTTGCAAGTAATTAGTAAAAACAAAATATTTAAAATCATCAAAAGATGGCAAAAGAAATAAAATCAGTAAACTACGGTTTAGAAAAAATATTCGAAGGAGCTCAAGATTTTCTTCCACTTTTAGGAACGGATTATGTCGAATTTTATGTGGGGAACGCAAAACAATCTGCACATTTTTACAAAACGGCATTTGGTTTTCAATCGCATGCATATCGAGGATTAGAAACAGGCTCTGCAGACTCGGTGAGTTATGTTTTAACTCAGGATAAAATCAAAATTATTTTAACCACTCCGTTAAATAGTAATTCGCCTATAAACAATCATATTGTAAAACATGGTGATGGTGTTAAAGTAGTGGCACTTTGGGTAGAAGATGCAAGAAAAGCCTACAAAGAAACGATTTCTCGTGGAGCAAAGTCTTATATGGAACCAACCGTAGAATCAGATGAAAACGGAGAAGTGGTTAGAGCAGGAATTTACACCTACGGAGAAACGGTGCACATGTTTGTAGAACGAAAAAACTATAATGGTGTTTTTTTACCAGGCTTTCAAAAGTGGGAATCAGCTTATAATCCGTCAACATCGGGTCTAAAATACATAGACCACATGGTTGGTAATGTAGGTTGGAATCAAATGAATAAATGGGTAAAATTCTATGAAGATGTTATGGGTTTTGTTAATTTTTTATCATTTGATGACAAACAAATTCATACTGAATATTCAGCACTAATGAGTAAGGTAATGTCTAATGGAAATGGAAGAATCAAGTTTCCAATAAATGAACCGGCTGAAGGAAAAAAACGTTCTCAAATTGAAGAGTATTTAGACTTTTATGAAGGCGCTGGCGTACAACATATTGCTATGGCAACAGATGATATTATAAAAACGGTATCTCAATTAAAAGCAAACGGAATAGAATTTTTATCAACACCACCAGCAGCATATTATCAATCTGTTCCGGGAAGATTAGAAGAGTTTAGTCATGAATTAAGAGAAGATATCGAAAAATTAAAAAGTTTAGGAATTATGATAGATGCCGATGAAGAAGGCTATTTATTACAAATTTTCACTAAACCAATAGAAGACAGACCTACCTTGTTTTTTGAAATCATTCAAAGAATGGGCGCAAAAGGTTTTGGGGCCGGAAACTTTAAAGCATTGTTTGAATCTATTGAAAGAGAACAAGCAAAAAGAGGAACTCTTTAATTTAGGAATTCAGATTTATTAACTTTGAAGAAATGAACAAACCATTAAAGTTATTGATAAATTTAATTAATAGAAAGACAGAAGGAAACCCTATTTTTAAAATATTTATGTATACCATTTTAATATTTTGTTTTTTTTCAATAATAACATCCTTGGTAATATATTTTGGTAAATAAGGGTTATTCTTATAAATATGAATAGAGAAGAAATTTTAAAAGCAATAGAGGAAAAGTATGAGAAGTTAGGCGTTCCTGTAGACGCTATGCTAGAAGGCCTGCTTTGGAGTACGCCAATCACGTATTGGGACTATATCCAGACGGATGCTTTATTAGGATTGCAAACGCCTAGAACCACACAACCAGATGAAATGGTGTTTATCATGTATCATCAAGTAAACGAATTGTTGTTTAAAATGATTTTGTGGGAAATTGATCAAGTTGCAAAAACGAGGGAAGTTTCTGTAGATAAATTTACGATGCATCTCAATAGAATTAGTCGCTATTTTGATATGTTGTGTAGCTCTTTTAATGTGATGGCAGATGGAATGGAAAAAGAGCAATATCTAAAATTCAGAAATACATTAACTCCTGCAAGTGGCTTTCAAAGTGCGCAATACAGAAAAATTGAGTTTGCATCAACTGAGTTGATTAATTTAATTGATGCACGTTACAGAGATACTATTGATAGAAATTCATCATTTAAAAACGCATATAATCATTTGTATTGGCAAGCTGCTGGTAAGAATTACACAACCGGACAAAAATCGACTTTATTAAATCTTTTTGAAAAAAAATACATGGGAGATTTTATTGATTTTATGGAAGACTATAATGATATCAACTTGTCTTTAAAATTCAAACAACTTCCAAAAGAAGTTCAAGAAAACGAAGACTTAATTAAAGCAATGCGTCATTATGATTATACTGTAAATATTAAGTGGGTCATGGCTCATTACAATGCTGCCGGCAAATATTTAGGAGGAAAAGATAAGGATTTGGAAGCAACTGGCGGAAGTAGTTGGCGTAAATACATGCACCCAAAATATCAAAGAAGAGTTTTTTATCCTTACTTATGGAGCGAAGAAGAATTAAAAAACTGGGGAACATTTTAAATTAAGAGAATTCCAGAATATTTTTATTGAGAGTACAAATAATTAGTAAATGGCTTTTTTTCATTTTGGAATGGTAATTGTCATTACTTTTTTATAAGTTTGGTTTTTTATGAAAAAGTACACCCTATTATTTTTTGTAGTATTCTTTTTGACAACTGCTTTCAGTCAGGAAAAATCAGCTGTTTTTAAAAGCGGAGAATGGTTGCGGTATAAAATGAGTTATAGTGGTTTTTTAAGAGCTGGAACAGCAATTTTAGAAGTTGATGAAAAAGACTATAATGGTAAAAAAGTCTTTCAAGCAAAAGGAACAGGTTGGACCTCTGGGCCTGTAAAGTGGTTTTTTGAAGTAGATGACAAATATGAATCGTATTTTGATAAAGATAGCATAAAGCCTTATTTGTTTAAAAGAAAGATTAATGAAGGAGGTTATAAAAAACACAGAATAACCGCTTTTAATTATATTTCTAACAAAGCATACGTACAAGATTTTACAAAGCAAAAAGACACTTCTGTTTCTTTTACGAATGTACAAGATATGATGTCTTCTTTCTATTTTTTAAGAAATACGAATACAACAAATTTAAAAAAGGGAGATGAAATTGCATTAGACATGTTTATGGATTCACAAATTTATCCTTTTAAGTTGCGTTTTTTGGGAAGAGAGATTTTGAAAACAAAATTCGGAAAGGTCAATTCTTTAATATTTAGACCTTTAGTTCAGTCAGGGAGGATTTTTAAAGCACAAGAAAGTGTAACTATTTGGATTACTGATGATGCGAATAAAATTCCAATAAAAATGATGGCCTCTCTTTCTGTAGGTTCTTTAAGAGCAGAATTAGAGGAGTATAAAGGTTTAGCCAATCCTTTTCAAAAGATTTAGAAAATTTTAACGAAACAGTTTTATTAAGTTCTACTCTTAGAATGAAAATAAATCAATTTTATTTGTACTTTTGAAATCTACCCAAATAGTATAACTTTCTTGAAAAAAATAGTAGCTTTATTAGCGTTTATTTTGGTTTTTTCTTCTTGTAACAAAGAAATTAAAAACGCCGTTGTTCAAATCGAAAAACCAAAACCAGAAATTAGATTTGGTTATAAAATTGATGATTATAAATTAATTCAAGACACCATAAAAGAAGGTGAAAGTTTTGGAGCTATTTTAGACAGACACCATGTTGCCTATCCAAAGATAAATCAAATTGCAACTTCAGTTAATGAAATTTTTGATGTTAGAAGGGTTAGGGCGGGGAAGCCTTATACTATTTTAGCAAGCAAAGACTCTTCGGAAAAAGCACAGGTTTTTATTTATAAGCATAATAAAATAAATGCAACAATTTTAGATTTTCAGGACTCTCTAATCACCGCATCTAGATTTCAAAAGCCAATTAAAGTTTTGGAAAAAGAGGTAAATGGAATTATTAACTCCAATCTTTCTGTAACAATGGATAGCTTGGGTTTAAGGCCAAACTTAACTTGGACAATAGCGGATATTTATGCTTGGACTTTAGATTTTTATGCCCTTCAGAAAGGAGATTCTTTTAAGTTTGTTTATGAAGAAAAATTTATTGATGATACTATTTTTGCAGGTTACGGAAAAGTGAAGTCAGCTGTTTTTAAGCACAAAGGTAAAGATTTATATGCATTTCGTTTTCTTGCGGATTCAATTTTAAACATTCATGAATATTATGACCAAGAAGGTAAAATGTTGCGAAGTCAATTCTTAAAAGCACCTATAAAATTTCAATATAGAATTTCATCAAGATATAATTTAAGAAGAAGGATTGCTTACTACGGAAATAGGATAAAACCTCATAAAGGCACAGATTTTGCCGCAAATATAGGAACGCCAATTATTGCAACTGCAAGCGGAACCGTTTCAGAATCTGCAAGAAGAGGAGGTAATGGAAACTATGTAAAGATTAAACATAATGGTACATACTCTACCCAATATCTACACATGAAATCACGTAAAGTAAGAAAAGGGAATTACGTAAAACAAGGTGATGTAATTGGTTATGTAGGTATGACAGGAAATACAGGGGGTCCTCATGTTTGTTATCGTTTTTGGAAATACGGTAAACAAGTAGATCCTTTAAGAGAAAAATTACCAGCTGCAAAACCTATGAAAAAAGAGGTGAAACCAATCTTTTTTAAATTCATAAGAACATTAAAATACCAATTAGATTATAAAAGAGTTCCTGTTCAAGAACCTGAAGAAATTAAAGAAACTATCGCACAAAAATAAAAAATGGCTTTAAAAAACATCAACCCAACAACAACAGAATCTTGGAGAAAATTAACAAATCATTTTAAGGATATTAAAGATATCAATATTAAAGATTTGAGTAAAGACGAGAATAGAAAAGCAGATTTTTCTATAGAATTTGATGATTTACTAGTAGATTTTTCTAAAAATAGAATTACAAAAGAAACAATTGATTTACTAGTAGCATTAGCAAAAGAAGTCGGTTTAAAAGAAGCTATTGAAAGTCAATATTCAGGAGAAGAAATTAATGTAACAGAGGGAAGAGCAGTTTTACACACAGCATTAAGAAGTACTTCTGATGAACCGGTTTTTGTCCACGGTAAAAATATTAAGCCTCAGATACAAGCAGCTTTAAGGAAAATTAAAAGTTTTTCGAATAAAGTTATTTCTGGAAAATGGAAAGGATATACAGGAAAATCAATTACGGATGTTGTAAATATTGGAATTGGAGGTTCTGACCTCGGGCCAGATATGATTGTTGAGTCTTTACAATTTTATAAAAACCAATTAACAACTCATTTTGTTTCTAATGTTGACGGAGATCATGTCTCTGAAGTAATTAAGAAATTAAATCCGGAAACTACCTTATTTGTAATTGTTTCTAAAACATTTACAACTCAGGAAACTATTACAAATTCGGAAACAATTAAAAATTGGTTTTTAAAATCAGCAACAATTTTTGATATTCCAAAACACTTTGTGGCCGTTTCTACAAATTTAGAAGCAGTAGATAATTTTGGAATTGATAAAAATAACGTTTTTCCCATGTGGAATTGGGTTGGAGGGCGTTTTTCACTCTGGTCTGCGGTAGGTTTGTCTATCAGTTTGTCCGTTGGGTTTGACAATTATAAGGCTCTTTTAGAAGGGGCCGAAGAAATGGATATCCATTTCAAAAATACAGACTTTGACAAAAACATACCAGTAGTGTTAGCGTTGATTAGCATTTGGTATAATAATTTTTATTTAGCAGAAACAGAAGCAGTTTTACCTTATTCTCAATATTTAAAGAAATTACCAGATTATTTGCAACAAGCAATCATGGAAAGTAATGGGAAAGGCGTAGATAGAAATGGAGATGCCATTGATTACCAAACGGGAACTATTGTTTGGGGTAGTACTGGTACAAATATGCAACATGCATTTATGCAATTAGTTCATCAAGGTACAAAGTTAATTCCTGCAGATTTTATTGGTTACAAAGAATCTTTATATGGTTTAACAGACCACCATAATAAATTGATGGCAAATTATTATGGACAAATGGAAGCTTTGGCTTTTGGTAAAAGTAAAGAAGAGGTTCATTTAGAATTAAAATTCTCGGGTGATGAAGATAAAATAAATCAATTACTACCTTTTAAAGTTTTTGAGGGAAATAGACCGAGTAATGCAATCCTTTTCGATAAATTAACACCACGATCTTTAGGGAAATTGATAGCACTTTATGAGCATAAAATTTTCACGCAAGGAATTCTATGGAACATATATAGTTATGATCAATTTGGTGTGGAATTAGGGAAAGAATTAGCCAAGAAGCTATTGAAAAACCAATAGAATAAAATATTTTAACTGTTAAGTAGTTTTTTGTTAATAAAACTGTTAATATATTATAGTATCATTTTTAGAACATAGGTTTTATTTTGTTTACTTTTCAATATCTTAATTTGTTGTTAAAACTTAACATTAAATTAACATTATAAATCGGTAAAAGCGAGACTTTTGCGGAACATTAAATAACATAAATTTAAACAATGAAAAATTTTAAAAACTTATTATTTGTAGCTTTATTTTCTATATCTGCTGCAGTTTTAGGACAAACTAAAATTACAGGTACAATCGTTGATGAGACAAATCAATCATTACCTGGAGCTAGTGTTTTAGAAAAAGGAACAACCAACGGAGCAGTAACTGATTTCGATGGTAATTTTGTGCTAAATGCTAAATCAAATTCTGGTGTTCTAGTAATCTCTTTTATAGGTTACAAATCTAAAGAAGTTGCTTTTTCTTCTTCAAAAACTAAGTTGGGCTCTATTCAATTAGATGCGGATGCTAGTTTAGATGAAATTGTTTTAACAGCAACATCATTTGCTATTGATAGAAAAACGCCAGTGGCGGTTTCTACACTAAAAGCTGCAGACATTGAGAGAAAGTTAGGTTCTCAGGAATTCCCTGAAGTTTTAAAATCTACACCAGGAGTATATGCTACTAAATCTGGAGGTGGTTTTGGAGATGGTCGTATTAACTTACGTGGATTTAATTCTGAAAATGTTGCCGTTATGATTAATGGTGTTCCTGTCAATGACATGGAAAACGGAAGAGTATATTGGTCTAACTGGGCTGGATTATCAGATGTTACATCTGCAATGCAAGTTCAAAGAGGTTTAGGAGCTTCTAAAGTTGCGGTACCTTCTATTGGAGGAACTATTAATATTTTGTCTAAAACTTCTGATGTTCAAAAAGGAGGAAATATTATTGCTTCTACAGGTAACGATGGGTACCAAAAATATGGCTTTACTTTATCTACAGGTTTAATGGATAGCGGTTTGGCTGCAACAGTTTCTTTTGCGAAAATTGAAGGAGAAGGTTATATTGACGGAACTCAATTTAAAGGGTTTAACTATTTTGTAAATATTTCTAAAGAAATCAATGATAATCATACTTTATCATTTACAACATTTGGAGCGCCACAAAGACATGGTCAAAGACAAAACAGAAGTACAATTGCTACTTACAGAGATGCTGAATCAGGAAATAAATTCAATCCAGATTGGGGTTATAAAAACGGACAAGTAACTCATATAGAGGATAACTTCTATCACAAATCTCAAACTTCATTAAACCATTATTGGACAATGAGTGATGTAACATCTTTATCAACGGCTGCATACGCATCCTATGGTACTGGTGGTGGTGGTGGAACTGCTGGAACTAACAGAGATTTATTTGGTGTTAGATTAGGTGGTTCAGATCAACCTGTAGATTTAGATAATATTGTTGAGATTAACAGAGCAAATGGCGCTTTAGGTGCTGAAGCAATCTTAAGAGCTTCTAGAAATGATCACGAATGGTTTGGTGTTTTATCTACATTCAAAACAGAACTTTCTGATGACTTAGATTTAATTGCTGGTTTGGACTGGAGAACATATACAGGAAAACATTTTAGAGAAGTAACTGATTTATTAGGAGGTGATTATTTCTTTGATAATTCTAATGTTAATAACCCGAATGCAGCTTTAAGTGTAGGAGATAAGTTCGGATATAATAATGATGGAAAAGTTGGATGGTTAGGTTTCTTTGCTCAATTAGAGTATGGGACTGATAATTTTAACGCTTTTGTGTCTACATCTGTTCAAAGAAGTTCTTATCAAAGGATTGAATACTTTTTATATGACTTAAGTACAGAAGCTGGAAAAGATTTAGGAACTTCTGATAAAATAACGTTAAACGGTTATAGTATTAAAGGTGGTGCAAACTTTAGACTAGATGATGTGCAAAATGTTTTTGCAAACATTGGATATTTTGAGAGACCAGCAACATTTAATGCAGTCTTTAATGGATTTAACAATACATCGATTAACTCAGATGCTGAAAACGAAAAAGTGTTTAGTTTAGAATTAGGCTATGGTTTAAGAGGTGAAAAATTTGCAGCAAATGTAAATTTATACAGAACACAGTGGAATGACAGAACATTTACAAGAACGGTAAGAGCAACCCAGCCTGGAGCTGAAGACTATACAGCCAATCTTTTAGGCGTTAACGCATTACATCAAGGTGTAGAATTCGATTTCACTTATAAGCATTCAGATAAATTAAACTTTACAGGTATGTTATCTTTAGGTGATTGGAAATGGGATAACGACTTATTAGATGTACCAGTTTTTGATGAGAATCAAAATGAAGTAGATACAATTTCCTTACCTATTGAAGGTTTAAGAGTATCAGATGCTGCACAAACAACAGCTGCTTTGGGTATGTTATACAAGTTTTGGGATAAAACAAGTATTACTTTAGACTATAATTATTTCGCAGATTTATATGCTCAAATAGATGTTTTAAGTTATGCGGATGCTACAGAAAGACCTGAAGATTCTTGGAAAGCACCAAGTTATAGTACAGTAGATGCAAGTTTACGTCATGGTTTTAACCTTGGTGAATTTGACACCACTGTTACCCTTCGTGTAAACAACTTGTTTGATACAGAATATATAGCTGACGCTTTAGATGCAAGTGACCCATTGGTATGGTTTGGTTACGGTAGAACATTTAGTTTAAGTGCAAAAATTAAATTTTAAAAACTTTAAAAATGAAAAAAATATTTTATTCTTTCGCAATTCTTTCTTTGTTGTTTACTTCGTGTAATCCAATGGAAGATATTTATGAGGAGATTGATGCTTTAGAATCAGTTATTTCTGGTGAAGCAACATATACATTAACAGATGAGGATTATGATGATTTAGAGCTAGGTTTTGGAAACTTTAGTTCTATAGATGATGCTAAATCTATGTTACCTGATTTTTTATCTGGTAAATTCCCAGCATGGGGGGCAGAATCTTTGGCTGCAGTAACGTTTAAATTATATAATCCAATTAAATTTGATGCCTATACAGTTACGGATGCAGATTATGAAGCTATTGGGTTAACTAGTTTAAATAATAGCGGAGATTTTAATGACTTTTTTGAGTATAAATTTCCAAGTGAGGTAAAAGGAACTGTAGTAGATTTAACCTATAATACAGAGCCAACCATCACAAATTATACATTAACGGATGCTGATTATGATTTAGTAGGTAATGGAAGGTTTGATAATTTTGATATTAGAACAGGAAGAGCTGAAGAAACCATTGATGTTAGAAGAGCTAAAATTCAGACTATTTTATTAAATAACTTTCCTGATGCTGCAGATGGAGCCAAGTATAATGTAACTTATGCAGTATACGATGGTAGTGCAGGAGTTTTAGAGATGTTAGTTAAGCAACAGCAAAATGAGCCTGATGCTTCTTTAACAACAAATTATACATTAACAGACGCTGATTTTGAATTGGTTGGTAATGGTCAATATAAGAACTTCGACATAAGAGCAGGAAGAGATGAGGAAACTGTTGAGGCAAGAAGAGCTAAGATAGAGACTATATTATTAAATAACTTTCCAGCTGCGGTTTCTGGTGACTTGTTCAATGTTACCTATGCAATTTACGACGGTGCTGCTGGTACGAGAGTTATGTTAGTTCAATTTGATGGAACTGGTTATACTATTTTCAGCACTACTTCTTACGAGTTATATACTTTTGTTTTAGAGGAATCTACAACTAGATTTACACTAACAGACGAGTGGGCTGCGCCAATTTCGTTCACAAGTGATGAGTATGCCTTAATGGGACAAAGTTATCCAAATTTTAGTGATAATGATTTAGCTATTTATAATATTGGAATCTACTTAAGAACATTATATCAATTTGCAGCGATAGACGATTTTGTTGCAGTAGAATATAATTACTTTAGTGGAGGTGTAAGCCAAAGAAATGTAAATTATGTATTTGATGGATCAGTTTGGAATGCAATTCCTACTGTTATTGATGAAACAATCAAGTTTGGTCATGATGGTAACAGTTGGGTACCAGATAACACAATCAAGTACACTTTAACTGCGGCAGATTATGCTTTAGTAGGCAATGACCGTTATGGTAATTTTGATGTAAGAGCTGGTAAAGACGAGGAGAGTGAAGAATCACGTTTAGCAAAAATAAATACTATTTTGTTAAATAATTTCCCATCAGATGCTGAAGGTCAAAAATACATCGTTACTTATAATATCTATAACGGAGCAAACGGAGTTTGGTCTCTTGCAGTTATTAAAGAAGGAAGTGCTTACGTAAAACAATAAGTTACGATATCTAAATAATTTTATTAAAACCATCTCATTTGAGGTGGTTTTTTTATGCATAAAAATGAGTAACTTTACCGAATTAAAATATAACTATAGTATGATGAAAGATATACATTCTTATTGGGCCTATTTAGTGTTGGCAATTCTTGTTTTTGCTGTTATTAATGCGATAATTGGCCTTACGCAAAAGAAACAATTTAAAGACAAAGATTTAAGAATTGGATTGTTTACCTTAATTGTTTCTCACATTCAATTATTAATTGGATTAGGATGGTATTTTATGTCTCCTTGGTATAAAGCCTTAAAAGAAAATGGAGGTGAAGTTATGGGGGATAAAGCTGCTAGATTATTAGCTGTAGAACACCCAATAATGATGATATTAGCAATTGTACTTATTACAATTGGCTGGTCTAAACACAAAAAGAAAACAACAGATTCATCAAAATTTAAAACATTTGTAATTTTTTATGGATTAGCTTTATTATTAATTCTTTCAAGAATCCCTTGGAACAATTGGTTTTAAAAGATGAAAATTTTAAGCTATATTCTTTCACCACTCTTTTTATTTACTTTTATATTATTCCTAATTATTTTTCATCCATTGCAATGGTTGAGCTTTAATATTTTTGGAATAAATACACATTCAAAAGTAGTAGCGATTCTTAATTATTTTTTAATGAAATCGCTATTAATTATTGGGGTAACAATTAGATTAAAAAACGAATATAAAATACCAGAAAACACTTCTATAATATTTGTTTCTAATCATCAATCAATTGTTGATATTCCGCCAATTGCATGGTTTTTTAGAAAACATTACCCAAAATTTGTTGCTAAAATAGAACTTGCAAAAGGAGCTCCAAGTGTTTCATATAATTTAAGAGTTGGAGGAGCTGCTTTAATAGATAGAAAAGATCCAAAACAATCTATAGGTGAATTGATTAAATTCTCAAAAAGGATAAATAAAAATAAATGGGGTGCAATTATTTTTCCTGAAGGAACAAGAAGTAGAAATGGTGAGCCTAAAAAGTTTGCGTCTAATGGCTTAAAAATCATCACAAAATTTAATAAAGAGGGATATGTTGTACCTTTAACAATCAATAATTCTTGGAAGATTTTTAAATACGGAAGTTTTCCATTTGGTATTGGAAGTCCAATTACAATTACTACACACAAACCAATAAAGATTGATTCTATGCCTTTTGAGGAATTATTAGAGCAAACAGAATCAATTATTAAAGAACACATAAAATAAAAAGTTATGTCTATAAAAAACGTAAGAAAAGAAGTAATGCTAACTTTAGAAAAAAAGATGCAACACTTTATGGATACTTATTTAATTCCTGCTGAAAAAATTTGGCAACCAACAGATTTTTTGCCTAATTCTCAATCAGATTCATTTATTACAGAAGTAGAAGAAATAAGAGAAATATCTAAAGAATTACATGATGACTTTTGGGTGGTTTTAGTAGGAGATACCATTACAGAAGAAGCTCTACCAACATACGAATCTTGGTTGTTAGATTTAGACGGAGTTTGTCAAGATCCAGATAACAGTTGGGCAAAATGGGTAAGAACATGGACAGCAGAAGAAAACAGGCATGGAGATGTTTTAAACAAATACTTGTATTTATCTGGACGTGTAAATATGCGTGAAGTAGAAATATCTACTCAACATTTAATAGCAGATGGTTTTGATATTGGTACATCAACAGATCCTTATAAAAACTTTGTTTATACAACATTTCAAGAATTAGCAACGTATGTTTCCCATAACAATGTCGCAAAAATTGCACGCAAAAAAGGGCATAAAGCTTTGGCTAAAATGTCTAAAATTATTGCAGGAGACGAAATGCGTCATCACCAAGCATACTCACATTTTGTAAAAGAAATCTTTAAAATTGATGCTAGTGAAATGATGTTAGCTTTTCAGCACATGATGAAACATAAAATTGTAATGCCAGCACTGCATTTAAGAGAATCTTTTGCAGAAAAAGGTAGTCTGTTTGATGACTTTTCTGCAGTAGCACAAAGAATTGGCGTATATACAGGTTTCGATTATGTTGATATTCTAAAAAAATTGAATACAATGTGGGAAATTGATAAAATCACAAACTTAACTCCAGAAGCAGAAAAAGCAAGAGATTATTTAATGAAATTGCCAGATAGAATGTATAGAATTACAGAAAGAATTGTAATTCCAGACACAAAATTTGAGTTTAAATGGATGTTACCGGCCTAATTTTTAAGAAGCGATTGAATGCTTTACGAATAGCTTTTGTTACGTAATTTAAAAAGAGCTCAAATAAAATTTCCAATCGCAGTGCCACTTGATTGTAAACCTATAAAATTTTTAAATCCTTCTTTTTTTTAAAAACGGAAGGATTTTTGGTTCGAGTTATAAAACACGTAACTTCCGTTGTTTGTCGTTTTAAAGTTTCAATTTGATTTCAATAATTTTTTTAGGATTCTAGGTCGATTTCGAACAAACAAACAGGAGCTTCTTTATAATGATCAGGCAAGCTATCTGTGTTTTTTAAATCAAACATACCAAGAAAATCAAAACCTGCATTTTTATAGTGTTTAATTAATCTCGTATTATTTCCTAAAGTATCTAATCTTATAAACTGTATTCCTTTTTCCTTCGCATATTCTTTTGCCCAATCTACAATTTTAGAAACAAAATTTCTTCCCCTAAAATCCGGGTTCGTGGCTATTCTATGAATATAAATAGCACTATCTCTATTTCTTTCTTCCCAAATTTGTTCATCGTTAAAAGTTATTGCCCAAATACAAACCACCTCGTTGTTCATTAACATTTTAAATTGTCTATGCTCCGCAATTTCAGTTTCAACCATGTTTCTGTTAAAATCGGGCCAAACGATTACTTTTTCTTTTGCTTTCTGATAATCGGAAGCGATTCTGTAAAAGCTATAAATTTGATCAATATCCGTAATTGTAACATTATTTATTTGCATATATATTATTTTGAACGAGTAACCGTAAAGGAATCCATATCATTTAAGAATCCTAGTTTTTTTCTTATTTTTTCTTGATTTTTTCTATCAATAGTTGCACTAACAACACCAATTTCATTTTTAGGTAAATTAGAAATTTCTGTACCTAAATAATCAATAATTAAAGAATTTCCCGAATAGCTGTACTTATTAGCATCTATTCCGGTTCTATTGACACCAATAGTGTAGCACATGTTTTCAATTGAACGTGCTTTTAAAAGCAATTCCCAAGCTTTAATTCTTTTTACAGGCCAATTTGCCATAAAAATCAATAAATCGTAATTTTCAATATTTCTAGCCCAAACAGGAAAACGTAAATCATAACAAATTAAAGGGCAAATTTTCCATCCTTTGTAAGTAATAATTAATTTTTCTTCACCAGAAGTATATACTGTATTTTCTCCAGCAAAAGTAAAGGAATGTCTTTTTATGTATGTCTCAATCTTTCCTGATGGATGTGCAAAAATTAGCATATTGTAATACTTATTGTTTTTTTCTATTACCAGACTTCCTGTAATTGCTAACTTTTTTTTGATAGCGATTTTTTGCATCCAACAAACCGAAATGCCATCGATTTTCTCAGCATTTTTTGCTGGATTCATAGTGAAACCGGTAGTAAACATTTCTGGTAAAACAACAATATCTGTATTTATTGGTAAACTGTTTATTTTCTCTTCAAAAAAAGCAAGATTTTTAGTCGGATCTTCCCAAAACAAATCAGTTTGAATACCAACAATATGTAATTCATTATCCATTAAAATAAATTTGAAGATTAAAGATGTATAAATGTAAGTTTTTGTAATTTAGAAAATCAAAAAAAATCTATGCAATCTTTTATTTCTGAAACATTAGATGATATTTTACAAACCACAAAATCATTTCAAAATGTTGTTTTTGTATTGCCTTCACAAAGAGCGAAAGTGTTTGTAAAACAAACCTTTAAAGATAAAATTTCTGTTGGTTTTTTGCCGGAAATGTTAAATATAGAACAGTTTATCCAGCAAGTTTCTGGAGTTCAAAAAGCAGATAATATTCAATTATTATTTCACTTTTATACCATTTATAAAAGTGTAGAGAAAAATCCAGATTCTTTTGACACGTTTTCTTCTTGGGCATTAACGGTACTGCAAGATTTTAATGAAATTGACCAACATTTAATAAATCCAACAGATATTTTTATTTATTTAAGAGATATTGAGCGTTTACGAAAATGGTCTGTAAAAGGTACGTTTAAGGAAACAGAATTGATAAAAGATCATTATTCTTTTCTAGAGAAACTTAGCATATATTATAGTGCCTTTTATCAATTTTTAATTGATGAAAACATTGGTTATCAAGGTTTAATGTATCGAGAGGCATTTAAAAAAATTGATACCTTTTTAAATAAAAATGAAGATAAAAAAATCTTCTTTATTGGTTTTAATGCTTTAAATAAGGCTGAAGAATTGCTGTTCCAAAAAGTATTAGAGAATGGAAATTCTGAAATTTATTGGGATATAGATGAAACGTTTTTTAATTCAACTCATCAAGCAGGAAAATTTATTAGAAAGTATAAGAAAGAGTGGAAATATTTTGAAAACAAGAAACTTAAATCTTTAGGGAATACATTTTTAGCACCCAAGAAAATAGAGGTTATTGGAGCAGCAAAGAACAATACACAAATAAAATATATTGGTGAAATTTTAGAAAAAAATACCAACTTTAAAAATACAGCATTGGTTCTAGCAGATGAAACTTTGTTGCCGATTACACTAAATTCATTACCGAAAAACATTGAAGCAATTAATATTACAATGGGTTATCCATTAAAGGATATTCCCACAACAAATTTATTGTTTTCAATTTTTCAGTTGTTTATTTCGCAAGAAAAATTACAAAAAAAGAGTGTAAATCAGTTTTATTATAAAGATATAATTCGTTTTTTTAAGCATCAATCTATTTATGGTTTAATAGCATCAGTAGATGCTTTTACATCGGAAATTGCAAAAGAAAATCAGACTTTTATTAATGAAAATAGACTTGCAAAATTTTTAGAAAATCAAACTCCAGAAGTCGAAAATGTAGTTTTAAATCTATTTAAACCTTTTGACAATGTGATAAATTTTATTGATAGGGTTTTAGATTTAATTAATTTATTAAAAGAAGAAGTTGATGCTTTAGAAAAAGAATATTTATTTCGATTTTACACAGTATTCACTCAGTTAAAAACACTACAAAATGAATTTCAATATTTCACAGATTTAAAAATACTTTCTCAATTTTTTAAACAATTAATAGCTTCAGAAAGTTTGTCTTTTCAGGGAGAGCCATTAAAAGGTTTGCAATTAATGGGAATGCTAGAAACCCGTGTTTTAGATTTTGAAAACATTATTTTGGCATCTGCAAACGAAGGGGTGTTGCCAGCAAGTAGTCAGCAAAATTCTTTTATTCCTTTTGATGTAAAAATCGAATTTGGTCTACCAACGTATAGAGAGAAAGACGCTATTTTTTCGTATCATTTTTTTAGATTATTGCAAAGGGCAAAAAATATTTTTATTTTGTATAACACAGAACATGATGTTTTTGGAAGTGGAGAAAAAAGTAGATTTGTAACCCAGTTAGAGATGATGCGGACGGATATTGTTCAAAAAATTGTATCTCCAAAAGTGCTTGCTCAAAAAGTTAAATTAAAAGAAATTTCTAAAAATAATTTGGTGTTTGATCGGTTAAGAGAATTGGCTCACAACGGTTTTTCTCCTTCCTCTTTAACGAATTATCTGTATAACCCTATGGCATTTTACAAACAGAAAATTTTAAGGATAAAAGAATTTGATGATGTTGAAGAAACTGTTGCTTACAATACCTTAGGAACTGTTGTACACGAAACTTTAGATGAGCTTTACAAGCCCTTTATAGGGAAGTTCTTAACCGTTGATGCCATTTCTAAAATGGAAAAAATAACCAAAGATTTGGTTGTAAAACATTTTAAAATTCATTTTAAAAATGGTGACTTGAGGACAGGGAAAAATCGCTTAATTTTTGAGGTTGCGAATAGATTTGTTGTGAACTTTTTGGCACAAGAAAAAAAGTTATTAAAAGATCAAAATAATCAACTAAAAATTATCGCTACAGAAGAAAATTTATCGGCTAAAATTGAAATTGAAGGAATCGATTTTCCTGTAAAAATTCATGGGAATGTTGATAGAGTTGATGAGTTAAACGGTGAAATTAGAATTATAGATTATAAATCAGGGATGGTGAAAAGTTCTGAGTTAAAAGTATTAAATTTTGCAGAATTAAGAGAGAGAGAGCAATACAAAGCGATTCAGGTTTTGTTGTATGCATTTTTATACACCAAAAGTAAAAAATATAATAGTTCTAAAAATTTAAAAGGAGGTATATTTTCTTTTAAAAATTTAAACCAAGAGTTTTTAGCGATTAATTTCTCGTCAAATTACAGAAGTCCAGACACAACAATTACTCCAGAAAAATTAGACCAATTTTTAGAAGAGATAAAAGGTTACATCAGAGAAATTTATAATCCAGCAATCGATTTTATAGAACCTGCAGATTTAAAGTATTAATTTTTTCCTTTTAAAATTAATAGAGGAACACTAGAGTGAAATTCTTCTTTTAAAATAGTATTCTTTTCCCATAATTTTTGAAAGAATCCTCTTTTACGCCTAAATACACACAACAAATCAGGTTGATGTTTTTGAAAATGTTCTAAAACTCCTTGAAAAGTAGTTGCTTTCTCGGTAATAGTTAATGAAGATTTTAATGCCTCTAAATCTTTATTTAAAACTAAATCTTCATCCGTATAATTAGTTGTTTTTACCAATAATAAATTTACTTCAGAGTCAAATTTATTCATAATAAATTGAAGCGGTTTTAAAGCTGTTTTACTTTTCACAATGCCAGATTTAAAAGCCATTAAAATATTTTTAACTGGACTATACTTATAACCTTCTGGAACTGTTAGTATTGGTAAATTAGTTTTCTTTACAAGGCTTCCAACAGTTTTACCTAAGAAAATTTCTTCTTTAATTGAATTGCTTTTTGCGCCTACAATAATTAAATCGATACCTAAATCATGGTCAATAGCTTCCACACTATCTATTACAGAACCTTTTGCAGCGATCAATTTTACATCTACATTTCTTCTATCAACAGAATTCACTATTGTTCGCAAGTATAAATTGGTTTCACGTGCAATAATATCATCAATATTTATGATGGTTCCAGCTTTAGTTTGCGCACTATAAGCTCTAAAAACTAAAATTTTTGCATCAATTTCTGAAGCAAAATCAATGGCATATTGTAAGCTGTTTTGTGCACTTTCTGTAGATCCAATAGGTACTAAAATGTTTTGCATGATAGATTTTTTTTAGACCACAAAGTTACTCATTTTTAAGAAAGTAATAGTTTTTCAATTTTTTTAGATACGTACCTTTGTTAAAATTATATTTTTAATGAAAACCAATATTAGCTTTAAATATATTAATAAATTAGCAATTCCTGCTTTAATAGCAGGTATAGCGGAACCTTTGTTATCTATCACAGATACTGCAATAATTGGTAATATTGATGAAAATGCTACAGAAAGCCTAGCCGCAGTAGGTATTGTTGGTGCTTTTATTTCCATGTTAGTTTGGGTTTTTGGGCAGATTAGAAGTGCAATTTCTTCTATAATTTCACAATATGTAGGTGCCAACAAATTAGGTAAAATTGAAGGTTTACCTGCACAAGCGATGGCGATTGTTGTTGCAGGAAGTTTATTAGTTTTGGTAATTTCTTATCCGTTTGCAAAACAGATTTTTCAGTTTTACAATGCTTCAGGAACCGTTTTGGATTTTTGTGTTACCTATTTTAAAATTAGAATTTTTGGATTTCCATTTTCACTTTTCGTTTTTGCAGTTTTTGGTACTTTTAGAGGGTTACAGAATACGTATTATCCAATGATAATTGCGATCATTGGAGCAGTATTAAATGTTGTTTTAGATCTTGTTTTTGTCTATGGTGTAGAAGGTTTTATTCCTGCAATGAATATTGAAGGCGCAGCTTATGCAAGTCTAATTGCGCAGGTTACAATGGCGTTAATTGCATTGATTCTATTACTAAAGAAAACATCTATTTCATTAAAAATAAGTTTACCGTTTCATGAAGAAATTCCAAATTTATTAGGCATGATTGGCAACCTTTTTATAAGAACAATTGCTCTGAATATTGCCTTATATTTTGCCACTGCTTATGCAACAGGTTATGGAAATGAATATATTGCAGCCTATACAATTGGTTTAAATCTTTGGTTGTTAGGTGCTTTTATGATTGATGGGTATTCCAGTGCCGGAAATATTTTATCAGGTAAACTATTAGGCTCCAAAGACTATGAAACATTATTCAAATTAAGCATAAAACTTGCGAAATATGGGTTCTTTATTGGAATGATTATCGCTATTTTTGGATTCGTTTTTTATGACTTTATTGGTCAAATTTTCACAAAAGATCCGTTGGTTTTAGAGCAGTTTTATCATGTCTTTTGGATTGTAATCTTAACACAGCCAATAAGTGCAATCACTTTTATTTTTGATGGAATGTTTAAAGGGATGGGTGAAATGAAATATTTGAGAAATCTTTTAATATTATCTACGGGTTTTGTTTTTATTCCAACACTTTTGTTTTTTGATTGGTTAGATTATAAATTAGTTGCCATTTGGATTGCTTTTACATTGTGGATTTTGGCGAGAGGAATTCCGCTTATTTTTAAATTTAGAAGTAAGTTTTTACCTCTGGTAAAATCTTGATTTCTATATTGCTTTCACTTTTTAATTTGGCTATCTTGTACATCTAAAATTTAAGGAAGAGGAAACCGAATAATTTTCTTTTAATTATTGTTTTTGGAATGCTTTTTGGTACTAATAATAAAAATAATTTTCTTGAAAATATTTAAAAATATATCCCTTAGAATTCGCATATTTTTATCCATGATTATATTGGTGTTATTAGCATCTGTTTTAATTTTAGGAGTTACGGTGTATCAATATGACGAGCAAACAAAAGATTATAACATCCAGCGTTTTGAGCGAAAAGAAGCAGCTACAATTAAAACCATAGATTTAGAACTGACGAACAAAACAACGTATCCTTTAAAAACAGAAAATTTAGTTAAAATTTTTCAAGAACGGATCTACGAAATCTCTTCGATCAATAAATTAGATATTGCTATTTATGATTTAAACGGTAATCTTTTAAAGTCATCTATTAAAAGAATTTCTGAAGAGTTTGAATCAAAAAAAATTTCTCAGGGAGTTGTTACAGAATTAGTAAAAAACGATAATCATAAAATTTTAAAAAGTAGAGAGAGAAAAGGTATAGGATACCAAAGGTCTTATTCTTTTATAAAGGATTCTAAATTAGAGCGAATAGGAATTTTAGAAATTCAATTCACTCAAGATAATTCTGAAATACAAAAAGAGTTAAGAGAATTTATTTCGAGATTAGGTTTAGTATATCTATTTATGTTTTTAATAGCGATTTCTTTAGCTTATTTTTTATCAAGTTATATTACAAGATCCATACAGACTATTTCAGATAAAATGCAACAAACGCGTTTAAACGAACGTAATGAAAAAATTATTTTAAATGCAGCAAGTTCAGAAATTGAAGTTCTAGTAGAGGCATATAATAGTATGATTGATCAACTTGAAGAAAGTGCTGTAAAGTTGGCAAGAAGTGAGCGTGAGCAAGCATGGAGAGAAATGGCAAAACAGGTGGCGCATGAAATCAAAAACCCATTAACTCCTATGCGTTTATCTGTTCAAAGTTTTGAACGAAAATTCAATCCAGAGGATGAAAAAATTAAAGAAAAATTAGCAGAATATAGTAAGACTTTAATTCAGCAGATAGATGTAATGAGTTCTATTGCTTCTGCATTTTCAGATTTTGCTAAAATGCCAACGCAAAAAAGAGAGAGAGTTGAGGTGATTAGTGTTGTAAAATTAGCTTTAGATATTTTTAACGAGGATTCTATTAACTATTTAGCAAAAGAGAAAGAGTTGTTTGCTAATTTAGATAAAACTCAATTGATTCGAATTGTAACGAACTTGGTTAAAAATGGAATGCAGGCAGCAGAGAAGACAGAAACTCCTATTGTTAATGTTGCAGTTTCATCAGAGGGAAAGCATATTAAAATAACAGTTTCTGATAATGGAAAAGGAATAGCTGAAAATGTTAAAGATTTAATTTTTGAGCCAAAATTTACGACAAAATCAAGTGGGATGGGGCTTGGTTTGCCAATGATTAAAAACATTATAGAAGCGTATGAAGGTACTATTTCGTTCACATCAGAAGAAGGAAAAGGAACTGTTTTTACCGTAATTTTACCAAAAGAATAAAAATAATTAGTTTTTAAATGATACGATATGAAATTCAATAATATCTTAGTTGAGAAAAATAATAATTTAGCCAAAGTAACGATTAATAGGCCAGAAAAATTGAATGCTTTAAATAGTGAAACAATTCATGAGTTAAGTGATGCTTTTGAAGCTTTGGAAGATGACGAAGCTATTAAAGTAATTGTACTTACAGGAAGTGGAGAAAAAGCTTTTGTAGCTGGTGCAGATATTTCTGAATTCGCCCATTTTTCTGTTAATGAAGGAGGAACTTTGGCAAGAAAAGGGCAAGAGATGTTGTTCGATTTCATAGAAAGTTTATCAAAACCAGTTATTGCTGCTGTCAATGGTTTTGCTCTAGGAGGTGGTTTAGAATTGGCAATGGCTTGTCATTTTAGAATCGCGTCGGACAATGCAAAGATGGGATTGCCAGAAGTTTCTTTGGGGGTAATTCCTGGTTATGGGGGCACGCAGCGCTTACCGCAATTAGTGGGTAAAGGAAAGGCAATGGAATTAATTATGACTGCTGGTATGATTTCGGCTGAAGATGCATTGAGCTGTGGTTTGGTAAATCATGTAACAACTCAAGAAACATTATTGCCTTTAGCAGAAAAGATTGCTAGTAAAATTATGCGAAATTCATCCGTTGCAATTTCTGGAGCGATTAAAGCTGTAAATGCTAATTTTGAAGATGGTACAAATGGTTTTGATACAGAAATCGAAGAGTTTGGCAATTGTTTTGGTACTGAAGATTTTAAAGAAGGAACAACTGCATTTTTGGAAAAGAGAAAGCCTAATTTTCCTGGAGCTTAGAATGATAAAAAAACGATTCATAATTGGCTCGTTTTGGAATTAAATTAAAATTTCTAACGTATAAATTAATTAGTACTTAAATTTTAAAGTTGTGAACGTAACTTCTTTTATTATTATATATAACAACTTTATAGTCACCTTTTTCGTCTTTATCTAATTTGTATGCTCTGTTTAAAATCATTTCACTCTTAATAGTTTCTGAGTAAATAATTTCATCATTATAATACAATGAAATTTTTGAAGGCTTTTTATCAAAAGCAATTTTAGATATCATTAGGATATTTTCTTCATTTCTAATGACAGGTTTAAAAATTACTATTTTAGAATTTTCATTAAAAATTACGGTTCTGTTTTTAACTTCTAAAGTTTTTACAATAATTTCAAAATCTTTATTTAATTCAATAGTGTAAGTACCATCACTCAAAGAGGATAAATCAAACACTTTAGCTAGTAATCCCGGTTTAGAAACAGTTTCGGAACGAATAATTGTTCCATCCTTATCTTTAATGGTGAGTAAATGTCCTTTTTTCACTTCATTAAATACCAGTTTAATGTTTTTAGTATTTAATACGTTGCTTACATCTGCTCTGTTTGCGAAGTTTACGAATGTTCCTAGTAAAAAAACGACTACTAGTACTTTTGTTTTTATTGTTTTCATCATATTGTATTTTAATAATTATTTCTTTTTTTGACTTTGTGTTATAAAAAAACCTATTGTTATTAATTGAACTAAATAAAGGATTGCAAAAAACACAATTACTGTTGTAAATAAAATTCCTTCCTTGTTTAACATAATTTTAATTTTATACTACAAAGTTATAGGAAGAACTATCATATAAGAACAACACAATTGGTAATTTTATGTTCTAAATTAACAAATTATCTCATGTTAAGTTTATGTAAAGTTAATTAAGCATATAAAATTGATAATTTTATACAGATAATCTCTTTTATGTATTGTATTTTTGTAATATGATACTGAAAAAACCAACACTTGAAAAAATTACCCCCAATTTTGGTGCTTCTTTATTAGTGAAAAAGCATTTAGAGTTTTTAAAGACAAATACACCCTTTTGGCATTTTCATCCAGAAATAGAATTGGTATATGTTAATAAAGGAAAAGGAAAAAGACATATAGGGAATCATATAAGTTATTTTAATAATAGTCAATTAGTGCTCATAGGTTCTAATTTGCCGCATATTGGTTATATAGATCGTTTAACAACAAATGGTTCTGAAACTTTGATACAGTTTCTGCCAGATTTTTTAGGAAAAGATTTTTTTAAAATCCCAGAAATGGCAGCTATCGCTACTCTTTTTGAACGTGCTAAAAAAGGAATACGATTTAATATTGAAATTAAACAAAGAATTGGCGCTAAAATTGAAAAATTAATAGATTTAGAAGGAGCAAATAGAATAACTTCTTTTATAGAGATTTTAAATGATTTAGCAACTACAAACGATTATACATTATTAAATGCAAATGGTTTTGCTTTCGAGGCTATAAGACAAGACAGTAACAAGATAGAAATCATTTATAGCCATATTAATGATAACTTTAAGGAACATATAACTTTAGATGAGGTTTCTAATCTTGTAAGTATGACTGTGCCAGCATTCTGTAGGTATTTTAAAAAATCTACAGGAAAAACGTTTACAAAATTAGTTAATGAATATAGAGTTGTGCATGCTACCAAATTATTAGCAGAGAGTAATATGAGTATTTCAAATATAAGTTTTGAGTGTGGCTTTAATAACTTTTCACATTTTAACAAGTTATTTAAAGAGTTTACAGGTAAAAGTGCTTCTATTTATAGAAGTGAAATGAAAGATTTAATTCAGTAGATTATGGAAATTATATTAGAAAACAAGATTGAAAAAGCATTAGAATACTATACTTTTAAAAGTAAAGAAATGAGAGATTTTGTGAATTCAAGCAAAGATTTAACGGTAGAACAAATTGTTGAATTCGGAGAAGAATTGGCTGTTTTAGAATATAAAATTACAGCATTAGAAGTAGCAATAGAAAGTTAAAATTAGAGTTTTCCATTCCATTCGCTATAAAACTGTTTTAAATATTCTTCCATAAATTGATGTCTTTCTGAAGCAATTCGCTTGCCAGAAAGGGTATTCATTTTGTCTTTTAATAATAATAGTTTTTCATAAAAATGGTTAATAGTTGGTGCAGTTGACTGTTTGTATTCTTCTTTACTCATATTTAAATTTGGTATAATTTCAGGATTGTAAAGTGCTCTATTTTTAAAGCCTCCATAATTAAAGCAACGCGCAATTCCAATAGCCCCAATGGCGTCCAATCGGTCTGCGTCTTGCACTACCTCCAGCTCTTTAGACATGAACTTTTCAACATCCTTTTCCAAAGAATTCTTATAAGAAATGTGCTGTATGATTTTTATAACATGATTAATCGTTTTTGTATTTACTTTTTGAGTTATGAGAAATTTACTAGCTTTTTTAGGGCCAATAGTTTCATCACCATCATAGAATTTTGGGTCCGCAATATCGTGTAAAAGGGCCGCTAATGAAATGACAAAAACATCTACCTTTTCTTCTTTAGAAATTAAAATCGTGTTTTTAAAAACTCGCTCTACATGAAACCAATCATGGCCGCCTTCAGCATGTTCTAATTCTTTTTTAACAAATTTAATGGTGTTTTCAATTACTTTTTTTTGATTCATATTACTTTCTTGAGGCGAGTTCCTTTTTAATTTTTTTAACTTCAAAAAGCATTACAAAAAACATAGGGACAAAGAATAAAGGTAAAAAAGTTTGAAAAGAAATACCTTTTTCTAAAAGAGAAAACAGGGAAAAAACTATCATTAAAACAACAACGATAGCTTGAATAATTGCAATAGTTTTTTGTGATTTTAATTTCTTTTTTAGTTTTTTATTGGTGTGGGTCGATAATACCGAGGCCATATCTTGGATTTTTTATAAAAATAAAAAATCCATTCAAAATAGAATGGATTTTAAGGTTCTTTCTTTTGGAAAGGATTTATAATGTTCTTTTAACAAAACTCTTCGTAAGCTTGTGCTAAATTCTGAGCAATCATTTGCGCAGATCTACCTTCAATATGATGACGCTCTAACATGTGCACTAAATTACCATCCTTAAATAAGGCAATTGCAGGCGATGAAGGAGGGAAAGGAATCATATGTTCTCTTGCTTTTTGAGTAGATTCTTTTTCTACACCAGCAAAAACAGTGGTTAAGTTTGTAGGTGTTTTTTCAGCTCCAAGAGAGGCAATTGCCCCTGGTCTTGCAGTACCTGCAGCACAGCCACAAACAGAGTTTACCATTACTAAAGTTGTTCCTTCTTTAGACAATGCGTTTTCAACATCTTCACCTGTATATAATGCTTCAAAACCAGCGTTAATTAACTCATCACGCATTGGTTTTACTAATTCTTCTGGATACATATTATTCATAAATTTAAGCTACAAATATAAGAATAATTCAATCAAAATTCAAGATGTAATTCAAAGCTTATTTCAATAGATCTATAAATAGAATTGATATGATAATCTTTTCATAAAAATAACGTTGTTTCCTTATATTTGTGACAAAATTAAAATAGTATATGGGAAGTTTTACCAAATGGTTAGGTGCAGGTTTAGGCTTTAGTTTAGGAGGTCCAATTGGTGCTGCAATAGGTTTTGCAATTGGTAGTTTTGTTGACGGGTTTTCTGAAGAGGATTTAACCGAAGCGCAAAAAGAGTATCAACGCAGAGTTAGTAAAGGGGGCATGAACTCAGATACTCAATCTGGAGATTTTGAGATGAGTCTTCTAGTGTTGGCATCAATTGTTATAAAATCAGATGGAAAAATAGACCAAAGAGAATTGAACTTTGTTAGAAGTCAATTTGTTAGTATGTATGGAAAAGAAAGGGCAAATAGTGCTTTTAAACTTTTTAACGGGATTATAAAAAAAGAAGTTTCGGCAAGGCAAGTTTGTATTCAAGTTCGAGAACACATGCCTCATGCTTCTCGTTTACAATTAGTGCACTTTTTATTTGGTATTGCAAAAGCAGATGATTTTGTTTCTTTATCAGAAGTAGAAGATATTAGAAAAATAGCAGGTTATTTATACATTAATCCAAGAGATTTTGAGTCGATTAAAGCTATGTTTTATGATTCTTCAGAAAGTTCTTATAAGATTTTGGAAATTACAAAATCATCAACTGATGATGAGGTAAAAAAAGCTTATCGAAAAATGGTAAAAAAATACCACCCAGATAAATTACAAGGTTTGGGAGAAGAGCATTTAAAGGGCGCAAATGAAAAGTTTCAAAGCATACAATCTGCTTATGAAAAAATAAAAAATGAAAGAGGAATGTAATCAATCCTTTTTTTTGCGTCTAAAAGCCGCTGTTTTCAAGAAAATCCTTAATTTCGCAATCTTATTAGAAATGACAGAAAATGAAAGCTAAATTTCCTGAATATAAAGGACTTGACTTACCAAAAGTTGCAGAAGAAATTCTTAATTATTGGCAAGAAAACAACATCTTCGAGAAGAGTGTATCTTCAAGAGAAAATGCAACACCATTTGTATTTTTTGAAGGCCCACCTTCGGCAAACGGTCTGCCTGGTGTTCACCATGTTTTAGCAAGAGCTATTAAAGATATTTTTCCGCGTTACAAGACGATGAAAGGATACCAAGTAAAGCGAAAAGCTGGATGGGATACGCATGGTTTACCAATAGAATTAGGTGTTGAGAAAGAGCTAGGAATTACTAAGGAAGATATTGGCACGAAAATTTCTGTAGAAGATTATAATGCAGCTTGTAGAGAAGCAGTAATGCGTTACACAGATATTTGGAACGATTTAACCCAGAAAATGGGGTATTGGGTAGATATGGAAGATCCTTATATTACTTACGAACCGAAATATATGGAGTCTGTTTGGTGGTTATTAAAGCAGATTTACAATAAAGAATTAATTTACAAAGGGTATACCATTCAGCCATATTCTCCAAAAGCAGGGACAGGTTTAAGTTCTCATGAATTAAATCAACCAGGTACTTACCAAGATGTAACTGATACAACTGTTGTTGCACAATTTAAAGCTGTAGAAAGCACGCTCCCAGACTTTTTACAAAACGAGGGAACCATTTATTTTTTAGCATGGACGACAACTCCTTGGACATTACCAAGTAATACGGCATTAACTGTAGGCCCAAAAATTGAATATGTTTTAGTAGATACTTTTAATCAATATACTTTTGAGCCTACGAAAGTAATTTTAGCGAAAAAACTAGTTAGCAAACAATTTGGAGGTAAAAATAATGTTGAAGTTGAAACTTCAGAAGAATTAAACAATTACAATTCTGGGGATAAAAAAATTCCTTTTTATGTTGTTAAAGAATTTATTGGGAAAGATTTAGTTAATATTAAATACGAACAAATTTTAGATTACTGTTTGCCAAATGACAATCCTCAAGATGCATTTAGAGTAATTTTAGGAGATTTTGTAACTACAGAAGATGGAACAGGAATTGTGCATACAGCACCAACTTTTGGAGCAGATGATGCTATCGTTGCAAAACAAGCAACACCAGAAATTCCGCCAATGTTGGTGAAAGATGAGAATGATAATTTAGTTCCCTTAGTAGATTTACAAGGAAAATTCAGACCAGAGATGGGGGAATTTGCTGGTAAATATGTAAAGAATGAATATTATAAGGATGGTGAAGCTCCAGAAAAATCTATTGATGTTGAGCTGGCAATAAAATTAAAAATAGAAAACAAAGCTTTTAAAGTCGAAAAATATAAGCACAGTTATCCTAATTGTTGGAGAACAGATAAGCCAATATTATATTATCCGTTAGATTCTTGGTTTATTAAAGTAACGGATGTAAAAGATAGAATGCATGAGTTAAATAAAACAATTAACTGGAAGCCAGAATCTACGGGAACTGGACGTTTTGGAAATTGGTTGGCGAATGCAAATGACTGGAATTTATCTCGTTCAAGATATTGGGGTATTCCTTTACCAATTTGGAGAACAGAAGATGGTAAAGAAGAAATTTGTATTGGCTCTGTAAAAGAATTAAAGCAAGAAATGGCAAAAGCTGTTACAGCTGGAGTTTTAGCAAAGGATATTTTTGAAGATTTTGAAGTTGATAATAACTCAGAAGAAAATTACGCGAAAATAGATTTACATAAAAATATTGTAGATGAAATTGTGTTGGTTTCTGCCACTGGACAGCCAATGAAACGCGAAAGCGATTTAATTGATGTATGGTTCGACTCTGGTTCTATGCCTTATGCGCAATGGCATTATCCGTTTGAGAATAAAGAAAAAATTGATGGAAATGAATCTTTTCCAGCAGATTTTATTGCAGAAGGAGTAGACCAAACTAGAGGTTGGTTTTATACGTTACATGCAATTTCTACAATGGTTTTTGATTCCGTTGCTTATAAAAACGTAGTTTCTAATGGTTTAGTTCTCGACAAAAAAGGTCATAAAATGTCTAAGCGTTTAGGAAATGCAACAGACCCTTTTACAACGCTATCAACGTATGGTCCAGATGCAACTCGTTGGTATATGATTTCAAATGCAAATCCTTGGGATAATTTAAAATTTGACTTAGACGGAATTGAAGAGGTAAAACGTAAGTTTTTCGGAACTTTATATAACACCTATTCTTTCTTCACCTTATATACAAATATTGATGGTTTTTGCTACAAAGAAGCAGATATTCCTTTAGAAAAAAGACCAGAAATAGATCGATGGATTTTATCTGAGCTACATACTTTAATCAATAAAGTTGATAAATTTTATGCGGAATATGAACCAACTAGAGCTGCGAGAGCAATATCAGATTTTACACAAGATTATTTAAGTAATTGGTATGTACGTTTAAGTAGAAGGCGTTTTTGGAAAGGAGATTATCAAACGGATAAAATTTCTGCATATCAAACATTGTATACTTGTATGAATACAATTGCGAAATTAGGTGCGCCAATTGCACCGTTTTTTATGGATAAATTGTATCAAGATTTAAATTCTGTTTCGGGTAAAGAAATATCAGAAAGTATTCATTTATCAGATTTTCCAGTTTCGGATGCTAGCTTTATTGATGCCTCTTTGCAGCGTAAAATGGGTAATGCACAAACAATATCTTCGTTAGTATTATCGTTAAGAGCTAAAGAGAAAATTAAAGTGCGTCAGCCATTGCAAAAAATCATGATACCTGTTGATAACCCTCAACAAAAGGAAGAAATTTTAGCAGTTGCAGACTTAATTAAGCATGAAGTAAATATTAAAGAAATTCAGATTTTAGACGATGCTTCAGATATTTTAATCAAACAAATTAAACCGAATTTTAAAACATTAGGGCCAAAGTTTGGAAAAGATATGCGTTTAATAGCTGTCGAAGTTCAAAAATTCAGTCAAGAAGATATTAACAAAATTGAAAAAGATAAAAATATTATTCTTGATATTAATGGAAAAAATATTATTTTAGAACTCTCAGATGTAGAGATATCATCTAAAGACATAGAAGGTTGGTTAGTTGCAAATGAAGGTTTGTTAACCGTCGCTTTAGATGTAACGATAACGGAAGATTTGCGTAAAGAAGGTATTGCTAGAGAATTAGTAAATAGAATCCAAAATGCACGTAAAGACTCAGGTTTAGAAGTAACGGATACAATTAAATTAACTGTGCTAAATTTTGAAAACCTTCAAAAATCTATCACAGAAAATAAAGCGTATATAATGAGTGAAACATTAACTAAAGAACTGGTTTTTGTGGATGAATTAAATAACGGTACAGAAATTGAATTTGATACCATTAAAAGTAAAATATTAATCGAAAAAATGTAAGGTTTATGTCAGACGTGAAACTAAAATATTCGCAAGAGGACTTGGAAGAGTTTAAGGTAATAATTCAGAAAAAGATAGCAAGATCCCAAGAAGATTTAGCTTTGTTAAAAGCAGCATATAAGAATGACGCAGACAATGGAACAGACGATACGTCTCCATCGTTTAAATCTTTTGACGAAGGCTCTGAAGTAATGAACAAAGAAGCAAATGTGCAGTTAGCAATTAGACAAGAAAAGTTTATTAGAGACTTAAATAACGCTTTGTTACGAATTGAAAATGGTACTTATGGTGTTTGCAGAGTTACAGGTAAGTTAATTCAAAAAGAACGTTTAAGATTAGTACCTCATGCTACATTAAGTATAGAGGCGAAACGTAAACAATAATAGTTTTATGATATTATAATATTCTAAAAGCTTCTGTAAAGAAGCTTTTTTTGTTCAATGAAAAATAATTTGATCATTTTATTTTTAGTATTTTCATCTGCGGTTTTATCGCAAAAAAAAGTCATAAAAAAAATTGAAACCCAATGTAGTGAAATAGAAATTTCAACAATTGGTTTAGACGATTTTGTATTAGAAAACTCAACTTCAGGTTTTATAGAAATCACCTTGTTTGCAGAAAATCCTCATGAACAGCATATTCTTTTCGACGTTAAGAATGATTTTTTACAAGTTGAATTTAAAATGCATAAAATACAAAAAGAAGAAACTGTTTTTAGAAAATTTATTACTGAAAGATTGCACAGAGCTTCTGTAATTGTAAAAATTCCGAAAGGGAAAAGGGTAACTATTTTTGGAGAGAGTATTAACATAGAATCGAGAGATTATTTAGGGGATTTATCCATTTTTATTGAAAAAGGAATTGTAAAACTAAATCAGGTTAAAGCAAATACATCAATAAAATTGTATGAAGGAAGTATCTATGGGGTTCTTGAAAATTCAAATATTAATATTATTTCTAAGGTTGGTAAAATAAAAATTGATGAGCGCTTTCATGAAAAAACCTATCAAAAGAAATTAGAAAAAAATCAAAAAGAATTTTCTATAACAACAATAAAAGCTAATATTTTCTTAACTACTAAATAAACACAATAATATTGTTATTTTTGTGAACACAAATTCAAAAAAAATGTCCAAAAAGAACCTGGCAATTCTTACTGTATTATTTACAATAATTTTAGATCAAGTACTAAAAATCTATATAAAAACAAACTTTATTTTGGGAGAAGAAGTTTTGATTTTTGATTGGTTTAAAATTCATTTTGTAGAAAATAATGGAATGGCAATGGGTTTTGAATTTGGTGGAAAAACTGGAAAACTTTTTTTAACCCTATTTAGATTAGTTGCAGTTTCTGCAATTATATTCTGGCTAATGGGTAATATAAAACGAAAGGTTCATAATGCCGTTATTGTTGGTATTTCACTTATTTTTTCTGGTGCAGTCGGTAACATTATAGATTCTGTTTTTTACGGAGTTATTTTTGACGATTCTGACTATAAAGTAGCAACTCTTTTTGCTGATGAACCTTATGGAAATCTTTTCTATGGAAAAGTAGTAGATATGTTCTATTTTCCTATTTGGACAGGAAATCTGCCAGATTGGATTCCTTTTGTAGGAGGAGATCTATTTACTTTTTTTCAGTATATTTTTAATCCAGCTGATTCTTATATAACCATTGGTGTTGCTTTACTTTTTATTTTTAGCAAACACGCTTTTCCAAAAGAAGAAAAGGATGTGAAAGAATTTACAGAGGAGCATAAGAAATAAAATTAGAATTTATTTAAATTCTTTACAAGGTTGTAGTATTTTTCAATAGCTTGAGTTAAATCTATTGTATAATATAAACCTCTTTTTAAATACGCATTTCAAGGTGTATTTTAGTTTTTTAGTTGGTTTTTTCATTGCTAAATTTTAGCATTAAAAGAAATAAGCAAAAGTTCGTTTTCTCGAAGAGATTTCTAAAATTCATCAATTATCGACTATTTATGGATGGCAAGTGGTAGACATACAAACTTCCTTTTTTTTAGCTGAATTCAATTAGCGAATTGACTAGTTTATCTCTTTAAAAGCATTATTTTTGAGCATGTCTGTATCTTTAGAGCTTCAAGTTAAAACCTTACCAAATGAACCTGGAGTTTATCAGTATTTTGATAAAGATGATATAATTATTTATGTTGGTAAAGCTAAAAACCTAAAAAAAAGAGTTGCTTCTTACTTCAATAAAAACCATGAAAATGGTAAAACTAGAGTTTTAGTAAAAAAGATTGTAGGTATAAAACATATTGTTGTAAATACGGAAACAGATGCACTTTTACTTGAAAATAATTTAATTAAAAAATACAAACCACGTTACAATGTTCTCTTAAAAGACGATAAAAGTTACCCTTGGATTTGTATCAAAAAAGAACGTTTTCCAAGGATTTTTGCAACCAGAAGAGTTATCAAAGATGGTTCAGAATATTTTGGTCCTTATACTTCTGTAAGAACCGTAAGAGTGCTGTTAGATTTGATAAAAGATTTGTATTCACTGAGGACTTGTAATTATGATTTAAGCCACAAAAGTATTAATGAGGGTAAATACAAAGTTTGTTTAGAATATCATTTAAAAAATTGTAAAGGTGCTTGTGAGGCGCTAGAAACCGAGGCAAATTATAATGATTCTATCAAAGAAATAAGGAACATCATCAAAGGAAATTTTAAAGAAAGTTTAGAAAAATTTCAAGAAATGATGATCAGTTTTGCTGAGAAAATGGAGTTTGAAGAAGCCCAGAAAATTAAGGAAAAACTGAATTTATTAAGTAACTATCAGTCAAAAAGCACCATTATAAATCCATCAATAAATAATGTTGATGTGTTTTCTATTATTTCTGATGATACTCATGGTTATGCAAATTTTCTAAAGATTTCAAATGGATCAATTATTCAATCACACACAACAGAAATCAAGAAAAAATTAGATGAAACAGATACAGAATTATTGGAACTGTTTATTGTAGAAATAAGGCAACGATTCAACTCGCAGGCGCCAGAAATTTATGTACCCTTTAAAGTTAATTTGGGTGAAAGTGTAAAAGTAACTATTCCTAAATTAGGTGATAAAAAACGCATTGTAGAACTTTCTGAGCGAAATGCTAAATATTATAGACAGGAGCAATTTAAACAAATAAAAATTGTTGATCCAGACAGACATGTGAAAAGAATAATGGCGCAGATGAAAAAAGATTTACGCCTTTCTGAAGAGCCAAGGCATATAGAATGTTTTGATAATTCGAATATTCAAGGCACACATCCTGTGGCTGCTTGTGTTGTTTTTAGAGATGGAAAACCTAGTAAAAAGGAATACAGACATTACAATATAAAAACAGTAGAGGGGCCAGATGATTTTGCATCTATGGAAGAAGTGGTGTATAGAAGATACAAACGCTTATTAGCTGAAGGAGCATCATTACCTCAATTAATTATTGTTGATGGAGGAAAAGGACAGTTATCATCGGGCTTAAAAAGTCTAGATATTTTAGGTTTGCGAGGAAAAATTGCTATTATTGGAATTGCAAAACGGTTGGAAGAAATTTATTACCCTGATGATCCTATTCCTTTATATCTGGATAAAAAATCTGAAACGTTAAAAATTACACAGTATTTAAGAAACGAAGCACATAGATTTGGTATTACTTTTCATAGAAATAAACGTAGTAAAAGTGCCATAAAATCTGAGTTAGAGCAAATCCCTGATATAGGTACCCAAACTATTACAACTTTATTGCGTAAATTTAAGTCGGCGAAACGTGTTAAAGAAGCTTCGAAAGAAGAGTTGATAGAAGTAATAGGAAACGTAAGGGCGATAAAGGTATATGAATATTTCCATCCTTTAAAAAAATGAAAAAATTTTTAGTGATCTTTTTTTTATTGATTTCAGCAGTTTGCTATAGTCAAGAAAAACAACCAAAAGTGGGTTTAGTTTTAAGCGGAGGAGGCGCAAAGGGCTTTGCACATATAGGCGTTTTAAAGGAGATTGACAAGGCAGGCGTTCATATTGATTATATTGGAGGCACCAGTATGGGTGCAATTATTGGAGGGTTGTATGCTGCAGGATATTCAGGAGAACAAATAGAGAAGATAGCCTTAGAGACAGACTTTATCTCCATGTTAAGGGATGAGTTGCCAAGAAATTCAGAAACATTTTTCGAAAAAGAATTTGGTGAGAAAACAGCAATTACACTTCCAGTTATAAATGGCACTATTGCTTTGCCAAAGGCAGTTTCTAAAGGTCAGAATATTTTAAATTTTTTATTAGAATTGTTAGAGCCTATAGAAGGGATTGACGATTTTAGCAAGCTTCCAACACCTTTTTTTTGTATTGCAACAAATGTTGAAACCGGGGCTCTTGTGTTATTAGAAAAAGGTTCTTTACCATTGGCTTTAAGAGCAAGTGGCTCTTTCCCAACGTTATTAAATCCGGTTGTTTTAGATAATAAATTATTGGTTGATGGAGGAATTGCAAATAATTTTCCGGTTAGTTTAATGAAATCTAAAGGAATAGATATTGTTATTGGTGTGGATGTAGAAGGAAAACTGTATCAAAAGGAAGAACTCAACTCTGTTATTTCTATTATGAGTCAGATTAGTAGTTATAAAATGTACGATGTAACCAAAAGGGAAAAAGAAAGGTTAGATGTTTATATTCATCCAAAAGTGTCTAAGTATAAGGTAGTAGATTTTGATAAAAAAGTAGAAATTCTGCAATATGGAATAGAAGAAGCAGCAAAATTTACTACCGTTTTTAAAGCAATAGGGGTAAAACAAAAGCAAAAAAAGAAGAGGAAAAAGATAGAACTCGTTAATAAAAAACATTTTGTTTCCGAAATTGATGTTAAGGGTTTTAAAAATTATACGAGAGCGTTTGTTTTAGGTAAATTAAAAATTAGAGCAGGGGATAGCGTTTCTAGAAAGGAAATTACGAAAAGAATTTATTTGCTATCTGCAACAAAAAATTATGATAGAATACGGTATAATTTTATTAAAAAGGAAGATAATTCTTATAAACTAAACTTTTTTTTAATAGAATCTAAAGAAAATGCGAATCTAAAGTTAGGGATTCATTATGATGCTTTATATAAATCTGGAATTTTGGCGAACTACAGTCAAAAGCATTTATTAGTAAATAATGATTTATTTTCTTTAGACTTGATTTTGGGAGATAATTTAAGATATAATCTAAATTATTTTGTAGACAATGGCTTTTATTTAAGTTACGGTATAAGATCTAGGTATAATCATTTTAGAGCAAATTCTAAATTTAACTCCATAGTTTCTGCGGTTCCGAATGTCGGTAATATTAACTTAGAATATAAAGACAATACAAATCAGTTTTTTGTGCAAACTACTTTCGATAGAAAGTTTGCTTTGGGTTTTGGATTGGAACATAAGCATATAAAAGCAACTACAGAAACATACACATCGAACAATGAGGCAACTATTTTTGATAATAGTAATTATTTTAACGCTTTTGGATATTTAAAGTTAGACACTTATGATGATAAGATTTTTCCTACAAAAGGATATCATGCAGACTTAAATGCAAAGTGGTACGGAGCATCGTCAGGATCTAATGAAGAGTTTACACCCTTTTTACAAGGAAAAGGAACTTTAGGTTTTGCAACAAGTTTTGGAGATAAACTTACATTTCAAGTAACAAATGAAGCCGGTTTTACATTAAACAAAACACCATCAGATGTCTTTGATTTTTATTTAGGTGGTTACAACAAAAATTACATAAACACTTTTATATCTTTTTATGGTTATGATTTTGCAGAATTATCTGAGACTTCTTTTTTTAAATCAGAATTAAGCTTCAAATATGCTCTTTCAGACAATAATTACGTAACTTTTATTGCCAATTATGGCCGTTTAGACAGCAATGTTTTTAAAAACATGGATGATTTTACAGACATTAAATCTGGCTACGCTTTTGGTTACAGTTATAATAGTTTAATTGGCCCAGTCGAGATTAAATATAGTTGGTCTCCAGACACAAATAAAAATTACTTGTTGTTTAATTTAGGATTTTGGTTTTAGATAAAATATAATTGTAAAAACAAAAAACCATGAAAGCTAATTCATGGTTTTTTGTTTTTACAATTATTGTGTTATTTATTTTCTTTTGAAACGCTAATCGTAGCAGGCTCAATTGAACTATCAAAAGAGTTATGATACTCTTCTAAAAGATTCATAGTTGCATCAACTAAATCTTTCGTTTCTAGAAGCAACCCAAAGTGTAAAGTTGTGTTTTTTGGACTTGATTCTTCTGAACGAGTTCGTTCAATCTGTTTTTCGATTTTTTCATTTAATAAATTATAAACCATTTTCTTTTCATTCAAGATAACTCCAATTTCTTCAAATGACTCAGATTTAAATGCTTTTTCAATATCACTAAATAAAACTTCAAGCTTATCAACAATCTCTTTAAGTTCTTTAATTTGACCTGATTTTAATTGTTTATGGTTGTTGTTAATGTGTCTATAACTTATTTTAGAAATATATTCTAAAGATTGAGACATGTCTTGTAAGTAACCTAAAATATTAATATAAAATCCACTTGCTTGCAAACTAGATGCATCTAGATTTTTAATAAAATAAGTGATATTATCTCTTAAATCATCAATTTCATCTGAAAGTTTTACAACTTGATTTTTGCTCTTTTTAAGTAATGATAATTCTTGTTTTGCTAAACCGTCTATAGTATTAGAATAAATTTTATTAGTACGCTTAACTACTTTAGAAATGTTTTTTGCACTTTCATGAATAACACCTTGAACAGAGCTGCCTTCAGCTTCACTTAAACTATCTTCATCAATAGTTTTTGTTGATTTTGTTTTGTGAAATTTGTAGTTTCTGTATAATAAAATTACAGTTAATAAAAGTAAAATTGGTATTATAACAATTGCATTAAAGTTAATTAAGAATACAACAATTCCTGCAGCAATAAAAGCTCCTATTGCAGTACCAAACCAACCACCAATTACGTTTAAAACTCCAGCTACTCTATATACAGCACTTTCTCTTCCCCAAGCACGATCGGCTAAAGAAGTTCCCATAGCCACCATAAAAGTAACGTAGGTAGTTGATAATGGTAACTTCATAGAAGTTGCAATTGCAATTAAAACTCCAGCCACCATTAAATTTACTGAGGCACGAATCATATCAAAAGCAGGAGCTTCTATACTCTGGTTCTTAGTCATTGTAAAATTCGGTTTTTCAAAACTTTTACTTAAACTTTCGCTAATTGAAGATGGTACTACAGCAGAAAAATAACTTGATAATTGTGAAGTAACTTTTACAATAGCCCTTGAGATACGATTAGGTTCAAATTTCTCATGAGTTTCACCTTGACGTGAAAGGCTAATTTCTGTTTCGGCAACTGTTTTTGCTTTTTTAGAAAACCATAGAGTAAGCACCATTATTGTTCCTGCAATAAATAATAATACAGGTTCAGCAGGAACTTTTTTCTCTAAAACCGCCATAGACATCGTGGAATCCATTCCTCCAGCAATCCATGCTTCGTATGAATGATACGCTGCCATTGGTACACCAATAAAATTCACTAAATCATTTCCTGAAAATGCTAGCGCTAATCCAAAAGTTCCAATTGCAATAACTACAAGCAGAACAGTTTTTTTAGTTAGTTTTTCAAAAATAAATGAAAATAACGTCCAGAATACAAAACTTCCTATAATTATATAGATTTCATTTCCATCTAATATACTTTTTAATTCTTTATAATAGGGCGTTCCTTTTAAACCTTTAAGAAAGATGAAATAGGTAATTGCGGTTAATGCTACACCTCCAAAAAGTACACCAAAATTTTTTATTCTTTTTTCATAATTAAAAGTAAATATAAGTCTAGAAACCCATTGAACAAATGCCCCTACAGAGAAAGCAATTACTACAGAAAGTAGAATTCCTGTTATAATTTCAATTGCTTTTGCAGTATTTATATAATTCCCTAAGTCAGCGATAGTCTCAGATTCTGAATGGCTAATTTTTATTAAAGACATTACTACTGCAGCTCCTAATAAATTGAAAACAATAGAAACTGTTGTTGACGTTGGAAGACCTAGTGTGTTAAAAAAATCTAGCAATAATATGTCTGTTATCATTACAGCCATAAAAATTAGCATAATTTCTCCAAACTCAAATTGAGCAGGAACAAATATCCCTTTTCTTGCAACTTCCATCATTCCACTTGAAAAAACGGCACCTATAAAAATACCTAAACTAGCAACAATCATAATAGTTCTAAGAGATAGAGCTTTAGATCCAATTGCAGAATTTAAAAAGTTAATTGCGTCGTTACTTACACCTACAATTATATCAGCAACAGCTAATACCGTTATAGCAATCAAAATAAGTAAATAAATATTATCCATAATTTAAAATTTAGTTTTGCAAATTTACAAACACATTAAATAGTGAATGTTACCTTTATGTTATATTAATTTTTATTAAAAGTGAATATCAACCTGTAATCTATATAATAATTGATTTGTTTTAAACCCAATATCTGTATAGCTTATATCTGTTTGAACCTTTAATTTATGACCAGCAATATACTTAGATAATCCTAATGTATATTGATTTTCAGCACCTTTTCCAGTAATAGTTTTGTCTAAAGAAATATTAGTATAACGACCAGAAACCTCTAATGTTTTAGAAAGTAAATATCCAGTTTGTATGTTTAAACCATTACCAACTTGTACTTCATCTCCTGTTAAAGTTCCGTCGGAATTTTTAGCAAGAGCATCTTCTGCAGTTCTATTTGCATATTCTGCCATTAAAGAAAAGCCTTTGTGTTTGTACATAGCATCAATAAATACAGTAGAAATGTTAGTCTGGTAAAACTCAGCACTTGAACCTGCTGAGGTTCCATTTATAAACATATAGGAACCTTGATTGCTTCTTGTTTTAGATGCATTATTGTTAAAATCATATGCAAAACCAATAGATAATTTTGGGTCTTGTTCAAATTTTAAATCACTTCCTTTATAATCTCCTTTACTCGTAAAATCTCCAAAAGGAAATAACTCAACTCTAGTTGTATATTGATGTCCTCCAAGATTTCCTCTCGTAATGTTTCTTCCTTCACCTTGAGCAATAGAAAAAATTTCTTTCACCAAGAAAGTATCAGTAAGGTTAAATTTATGTCTTAATTGAATACCTATATCACGATCTATATTGAATCTACTATTTAATAAAGAACGATCTACTTGTTGCAAGTTTGCAGATGAAATTACACGTTCTCTGTTTCCTGGGAGTTTGGTTTGACCAGCCCATAAAACAAAATTTCCACTAAAATTCCATTTTAATACAGCATCTAAAATTTGTCTAGATGAATTGTGTGTAAAGTATGAAGCTCCAGATTGATCTCTGTTAGATAAACCTAGTTCTAGTTTATATTTTAATTTTGGTGAAAAAGCCCAACCATCAAATTTTAAACGAGACCTTCTAATTAACATAGAAGATTCTGGGTTAGATAAACCATTATCAGCATCCCATTGAGAAGTTGCTAAAGTTTGGAATCTTAATCCTACTTTCATAGTAAAAGTACTGTCTTTTCCTACTAAGTTAAATAAACCTTTTCCAAATTTTGGAGCATTGGTTTCTTGTGCATTTATACTTAAAAAAGCAGAGATGCAAATTAAAGTAACTACAGAGTGTAGTTTAGATAATTTCATAATTATTAGTTTTTGTCGCTGCAAAGAACTTATAGTTGTGTTAAATTAATGTTAATAGAGCATTAAGAAAACAAAAAAAAACTGCCTCGATCAAAGGCAGTAAGTCATATAAAATAGTTGACAAAAACTAATAGATTTATGATGACATTTAATCTCTTAAGATTGCTACAAAAATGCAAACTATAATTAAGTTTTATGTTTTTTTAAAATTAAAATAAGGTTAACGTTTTTTTCAATTTAACATTTAGTTAATGTTTCTGTAATACAAACATAATTTACAAATAACATAGAATTTACAAATCAAGTAGACTTTTGCAGTAGGAAATTATATACTAAAAATGAAGAAAATTTTATTTATTACTTTGTTAGCTTTGAGTCAGTTTATAAACGCTCAAGACAAAGGCACATTAAAAGGGTTGTTAACAGACAAAGAAACAAGCAATGAACCTTTGCCGTTTGCAAACATAATTATTAAGGGCACTGCTATAGGAACTACTTCAGATTTTGATGGTAACTATTTTTTAAAAGTGCCAGCAGGAAATCATATTGTGATTTTTAGTTTTTTAGGATATAAAGAAGTTGAAAAATCATTTTCTATAAAAGACGGAGAAACCATTACAATCAATCAATTATTATCTGCAGAGGAAGGCGTTGCTTTAGACGATATTATAATAAAAACAAGTTCAAGTAAAGAGTCTGCAAGTGCACTTTTAATAGATCAAAAGAAAGCCGTTGTAATTAAAGAAAGTATTGGAGCCCAAACTTTAGCTAAAATTGGTGTTTCGAATGCTGCAAATGCAACAACAAAAATATCTGGAGTTACTAAAAGTGAAAGTTCTGGAGATATTTATATCAGAGGTTTAGGAGATCGGTATTTGTCTACAACAATGAATGGATTGCCAATTCCTTCTGACGATGTAAACAACAAAAACATAAACCTTAATTTATTTTCTACTAATATCATTAAAAATGTAGGGATTAGTAAAACATACACAACTTCAAGTTATGCAGATCAAGGTTCTGGAAATGTAGATGTAAACTCTAAAGAGTATTCGAAAAGAGGTTTTTCAATTTCTTTGGCAGGAGGCACCAATACCAATGTTGCAAATCTTTCGGATGATTTTAGAACTACTATTATTAATAAGGACGTTACTTTGGGGTTTCACAAAAAGCAGTATGCACTGCAAAATTTGATTACTTTCCAAGGTTGGGATACAGAAAGTGTAGCTACTCCAATCAACTTTAATGGCTCTTTTTCTGCTGGCAGAAAATTTGAAATGTTCGGAAAAGAGGTAGCTATTTTTGTTACCGGTTCTCATGCTAAATCTTTTGAACATAATAAAGGAATTTTTAGAGCCTACAGATCTAATATCTTAGATAGAGAATTTACGGATGCAGAACAATATGTGTCTAATTCGAACACTACAGGTTATGTAAATGTTAGTCTAAAATTAAATGAAAATAATAAAATTAAATATAATACACTCTTTGTAAATACCGGTGTTGATAATTTATACGAACAAGGTAGAAATGGTTTAGGATATGTTTTTGATCAAGACCCTCAAGAAACTGGAGCTTTTGTAAGAGATCAAAACTTTAAGCAAACTACACTTTTTATCAATCAGTTATTAGGGACCCATAATTGGAATGAAAACAATACTTTAAATTGGGCTGGAGGTTATAATTTTGTGTTGGCAGAAGAACCAAATAGAATTAGAAATGAAGTGAATATTTTAGATATTACTTCTTCGCCAACAATACAATATGCGCACGTTGGCGACTTTCAACAAAGAAAATCTACTCAAAAAATTGAAGATACAGAGTACAATGGTCTTATAGAAAACAGATGGGCTTTAGGTTTAAAAGATGAAGATGATAACAGACCTTATTCTTTAAACTATGGTTTAAATTTTAGGCATAAAGAAAGATATTTTAAATCTCAGTTCGTAGGTGTTCGTTCAAAAGAATTTACTGCGCCTTCAGTAGATGATTTATCATCGACATTTACTTCTGTAGGTTTTAATAACGGATTAACCTTAAGGTTAAGAGATGCAGATAGATATCAAGCAGATTTGGATATAATGGCAGGTTTTGTCAACTTCGATTTTCAACTAGAGAATAAATTATCTGGTAATTTAGGTTTGCGTTTTGAAAGAGATGAAATTGATGTTATTTGGGATGTTGCCAATTTTGTTGGAAGAGTAGGAACTTTAAATAGAGTGTACGAAAGTTTATATCCAAGTGTAAACTTAAAATATGAGTTAAATGAAAATCAGTTCTTACGTTTTGCATCAAGTATAACGCAAACGTTACCAGAGTTTAAAGAATTGTCTCCTTTTGAATATGTGTCTCCAACAGGCCGTGTAACCAAGGGGAATCCTAATTTAGAAAAATCAGAAATTTATAATTTTGATTTGAAGTATGAATTTTTTCCACAAAGAGGACAATTGTTTTCTGCAACAGTTTTTCAGAAACAAATTAAGAACCCAATCAACTTATCTCAAACAAGAGGATCATCAGGATATTTTATCTATTCTAATACGGGAGAAAAAGTAAATATTTATGGTTTTGAATTAGAAGCTAGAACAGCTTTACTAAAGAATGAAGATGATGAAAGTGTTTTAAATATGACTGCCAATCTTACAAAAATGTGGCTAAAACAAGATTTATTAAAAGACTTTCAGTACAAAAATATTACAGAATCTAGTTTGCAAGGAGCGTCAGACTTTATTGCAAATGGATCGATAAGTTATGGAGATAAAAAAGAAAAAGAGTTTATAGCAACTTTAACAGGAAACTATTCTTCAGATAGAATATTTGCACTAGGGTCTCCAGAAGATTTTGCAAACAGTGCCGCTTTATACAATGATGAAATTATAGAAAAAGGATTTGTAACATTAGACTTAGTAATGAGCAAAGACGTAACTAAAAACTTACAAGTAAAGTTAGTGGGTCGTAATTTATTGAACCCAGAAATTAAGCAGACTCAAAAAGTTAGAAACTTAATTTCTGCCATAGAAACCAATGAAACTGTACTATCCTACAAAAAAGGAAGTCAATTAACAGTAAGTTTTAAATATAGTTTTTAGGCAATTAACAAAAACTTTACAAAGAAGTATAAAAAAAAATTAAAACCTAACATACTAATAATATTTAGGTAAAGAAAATTAAAGAATAAGAGAAGAACTTTGTAAAAAATTAATAACCTTATTTAAACAAAAATGAAAAAATCAGTTTTTAAAATTTTAAATTTAGTAGCTTTTTCAATCGTTACTTTGGCATTAACAAATTGTGGCAGTGATGAACCCGATATTATAATTTCGCAGCCAACATCTCCAGTTATAGAGAACCTACAATCTGGAATTATGAACGGAAATTTAGAAGAAAGTTTTACTTTAAATTCGAATACAATTTATAATTTAAATGCTTCTTTTATTGTAGAATCTGGAGCAACATTAACAATTCCAGCAGGCACAAGAATTCAAGCAGCAAATGGAGGAACAAGTGTTTATATTGCCATATTAAAAGGAGGTAAAATTGATGTGCAAGGGACTTCTTCAAATCCTGTATTTATGACGTCTGCTTCAGGAAATCCTGGAGATTGGGGAGGTTTAACAATTTGCGGAGACGCAACGACAACAGCAGGTTCAAATGCAGAAGCAGAAGTTGGAGGTTTTGTTTACGGAGGATCAAATGATGAAGACAATTCAGGTGCTATTAACTATTTAATTATAAAGGGAACTGGAGCTCAAATTAATGCAGACTCTCAATATAATGGAGTCTCTCTATATGCAGTTGGTTCGGGCACAACTATTAGCAATGTTGCTGTGTTAAACGGTTCAGATGATGGATTTGAGTTTTTTGGAGGGACAGTTTCTGCAAGTAATTTATATTTAGAAAATAACGAGGATGATTCTATAGATTGGACAGAAGGTTGGAATGGTACTATAGAAAATGCTTACATTTCTCATACAATTTCAGGTTTTTCTACCGTTTTTGAGGGGGATAAAGATAACAAAAACCCTAAGTTTAATAATATAACTGCCGTGTCTAGTGTTGGTGGAACAGCTTTGCAATTCAAAAAAGAATCTGGAGGAACGATTACAGGTTTATCTTTAACGGGCTATGATGTTTCAATAGATATGAAAGATGGAGGGTCATTAACAAACGTAATTATTGATGGTGAAGTTGCAAATCCTTTATTGTCTTATACAAATACACCAAATGTAACAGCGTCAGATTTTACTTGGGTAAATTCAAATGTATCGATCCCAACTTCTGTTTTACAAGGAGCCGTAAATGACACCGTAACACTAGATGCTTCTGTGAATTACCAATTAAACTCATCCTATATCGTTCAATCTGGTGGCGAATTAATAATTCCGGCAGGCACAAAAATTGAGGCTAGAGATGGCGGAACGGGAGTTTATATTGCTGTTTTAAAAGGAGGTAAAATTGACATACAAGGCACAGCTGATAATCCAGTTGTATTTTCCTCCTCTGAAGGAAACCCGGGAGATTGGGGAGGTTTAACAATTTGTGGAGATGCAACAACATCTGCGGGGGTAAATGCAGAAGCAGAAGTTGGTGGTTTTATTTATGGAGGAACAAATGATGCAGATAGTTCAGGTTCTATTACATATTTAGTAATTAAAGGAACAGGAGCTCAAATTAATGCAGACTCTCAATACAATGGAATTTCTTTTTACGCAGTAGGCTCTGGAACTACATTAGAAAATATTTCCGTAATAGATGGAGCAGATGATGGTGTTGAATTTTTTGGAGGAACAGTTTCGGCATCCAATATTTATTTAGAAAACAACGAAGATGATTCTGTAGATTGGACAGAAGGTTGGAATGGTACTTTAACAGACACCTATATTTCGCATACAATAGCTGGTTTTTCTACCGCTTTTGAAGGAGATAAAGATAATGGAAACCCTAAATTTGTAAACCTAACTGCAATTTCTTCACAAGGTGGTACAGCTTTACAGTTTAAGAAAACTTCTGGAGGAACTATTACAAATATCTGGCTAGAAGGCTATGATAAAAATATAGATATGAAAGATGATGGTCCATTAACAAATGTTATTATTGACGGAGTTGCTGCATCTACTTCTGCGGATTATAAAACAGGAACTAAAGTTGATGTTAGCGCTTGGTCATGGAAAAATGCAGGTCTATAAGAATTAGATTTTACAAAAAAAAGGCAGACTCTGAAAAGTCTGCCTTTTTTTTGTAAAATAAATTTATTTAACCCTTCTTGTTTGCACAACACGCCATTTTACAATCTTTCTTACATGCTGTTTTATCAGTTTTCATTTCACAACTTTCTTTACAAGTCTCAGAACAATCATGCATTTTTTTAGAGGTTTCAGAAGCCGTGTATAAATCACCTCCTGCAATACCACTTACAAAAGAAATTAAATCTTTTTTAGAAGTTGTATTTGCATCAAATTCAATGTTAGCGGTGCTATCATTAAAAATAACTTTGGCATTTAAAACACCTTCCTTTTTAGATAATTTAGATTGAATGGTTTTTGCACAACCAATTTCGCAAGTCATTCCAGAAATGGCTAAAGAAATATTTTCTTTTTTTACCGCTGTTTTACAACTCGTTAAAAAGCAACATACAATTATTATAGAGAATATTATTTTTTGAATTTTCATAAGACTAAATTTTAGAAGTTTATAGAAATCACTTTAAAGGATTATTGTAATTTGTTAATAGATTATGCTACAAATTTATTAATATTTAGACATGTATTTAAATAATTTTCAGACTTTAGCATAAAATTAACCAGACTTATGAATAATCAACAACTAAAATGGTTGTACTTAATTTTACTTTCTTTGGTTTGGGGAAGTTCTTTTATCTTAATGAAGAAAGCCTTGCTAGGCGTAACTCCTATTCAATTAGGTGCCTTAAGAATGATTTTTACTGCCATTTTTTTGCTTTCGGTTGCTTTTCCCTCATTAAAAAAAATCCAAAAGAAACATTATAAATATATTGTGTACACATCTTTGGCAGGAACTTTTATTCCTGGGTTTTTATTCGCGTTTGCAATTACAACAATAGACAGTTCTATTGTGGCTATTTTAAACTCTTTAACTCCTTTTAACACCTTAATTTTTGGAGCAACCTTGTTTGGTTTCGTTTTTAAAAGAACACAATTTTATGGAATTGTAATTGGGTTGATAGGAACTTTAATTCTAATATTAAATGGGGCTTCTTTAAATCCAAATCAGAATTATTGGTATGCTTTTTTAATCATTATCGGCTCTGTTGGGTATGCATTAAATGCTAACATGATAAAGAAGTATTTGAGTGATTTAGATGCATTGGCAATTACAACTGGTAATTTTTTATTACTACTTGTTCCTGCAATTATAGTTTTAGTTTTTACAGATTTCTTTGTAACGTTGGACTTTAATGATGAGGTTTTAATGCAATCTTTAGGGTATTTAGCAGTTTTATCAATTTTAGGAACTGGAATTGCAAAAACTATTTATAATAAATTGGTGCATATTTCAGATCCTGTTTTTTCATCGTCTGTAACATATTTAATTCCTTTGGTGGCAATATTTTGGGGAATTTTAGATGATGAAAAATTAAGTGTACTTCAAGTTTTTGCAGGGATTATTATTTTATTAGGCGTGTATTTGGTTAATAAAAAGAAATGATTTAAAGCTTTAAAAAAGTGAGTTTCTCGATTTTTAGTAAAATATTTTTTTACAAAAAAAAAGAGCCAAAACGATAAGTTTAGACTCTTTTAAAAGCAGTATATTAAACAATATTATTCAAAATCAGCATCAGAGACACCCTCATTTATTTTAATTTCTTTTGTTATAAAGTTTAAATCCATTGGTCCCATTTTAGAACCCATGGAATGAGGAAATAAAATTCCATCAACTTCTTTATAATCACTAAAAGTAGTAGGTACTTTTACTTCTCTGCCATCAGGAGTTTTTACCGTTTTCACTTCTTGAAACTTTAAACCCGATTTCATATCGTAGAAAACTTCAGTTTCATTGAATGTGATAACAAAATAATTTTTACCATCAATAGGTTCAATCCTATTTAATTTTCCTTTTTTGTAAGCCATATCAGCAAAAGGAGCCATACTTAATTTAGCTTCTTCTATCTGTGCTGGTTGCATATCCATTTTTTGACCTCTTGCTTCTTGATATCCCTTTGCACCATCAAAAACAGCTTTTTGAGCAACATTACCCATTACAGTAATTATTTGAGAAGTTTTATTTGGTGCAGCATTTTTTACAGTCATTACTAGAGGAGTTCCTTGAATAGTTGCGCTTGAAACGGTCATTACAGTTTTTACTGCCATCACTTTCTCTTTGTCTCCAATAGCTTCAAAATATTTGTCAACTACATTGGCGGCTGTCATTCCCTCAGGAATTGGTAATGTCATTTCCGGTTTAACCGAAGGGTTTCCTTCTTTATCAAAATATTTAATTACATAATCTGTTTTTTCAAGATTTTTAAGAACATCAATACCTTTTCCTGTAATTACTATTCTTGCTTTATCTCCTCTAAAATATTTTAAAGCAGCATTTTGCACATCTTCTAAAGTAACAGCATTTATGTTTGCTAAATATTTTTCGTAATAATCTGAAGGTAAATTGTTTTGTAATATGTTTAAGGCATAATTAGCTATCGTAGATGGTTTTTCTACATTTCTAACAAAACTACCTACATATTTAGCCTTTGCAATATCTAATTCTTCTTGGGTTGATATTTGGTAACGTACTTTATTAATTTCTTTCATTGTTTCTACTACAGCACTATCTGTAACTATGTTTCGTACTGAAGAAGAAGCTTTAAAGCGACTTGCATACCTGCTTGCTCCAATTCCAGAATACGCTCCGTAAGTATAACCTTTGTCTTCACGTAAGTTTTTGTAAAGCCGACCTGTTCCACCACCACCAAGAATTTGGTTAGCTAAAAGAGCAGCATAATAATCTTTATCTCCCATTTTTAAATCAACAACATTAATAATTGCAAGTTCTGATTGCACTGCATTTGGCATATTAATAAAGTTGATTTCTGTTGTTTTAGGATTTTTAATTTCTGGTAAAGTTGAGGTTGCTATCTCTCCTTTTTGCCAGTTGCCAAATAATTTAGTTACCTGTTTCTTTACAGTTTTAAAATCTACATCTCCCATAATAACCAAGTAGGCATTATTAGGTTTAAAACTTTTATTGTATAAATCTTTTACGTCTTGTAAAGTGATGTTTTTTAAAGTAGTTTCTGAAGTAAATTCACCATAAGGATGGTTTTTACCATAAGTAAGCAGATTATCTACTCTACCAGCAATTGCAGTTACACTATTTTCGCTGTTTTTAATTCCGTCTAAAGATTGCTTCATTTGCTTGTCAAACTCTTCTTGATTAAATACGGGATTAAAAGCTGCATCTGCCATTAGTTCTAAAACTCTAGGAAAATACTTAGATAAAGAACTTGCAAAACCACTTTGTGACCCAAAAGAAATGTTTGCACCTAAATAATCTACTTCTTGATCAAATTTTTCTTTTGAAATAGTTGTACTTCCTGTTCCTAACATTCCTCCTACAAAACCTTCTACTCCTTTTTTATCTCCTTTAGCCATTGGTGGATTGTCGATATCTAAGGTTAAAGAAACTCTAGGTAATTTATGGTTTTCTACAACCAAAACTTGTAAGCCATTTGGTAGTGTAAATTTTTCTGGAGTTCCAATATTAATTTTAGGAGCTGGTCCTGGTTCTGGCATTTTAGATCTATCTACTTGAGCAGAAATACTTAATGATAGAAATAAAAGTGTAATTATTGAATATATCTTTGTTTTCATTCTTCTTAGTTTAGTTTTATTATTTCTTTTGCGATTCTGGTAAATAATCCATTATTACACGTCTGTTTTTAGCTAAATATTTAATAGCTACGTCTCTAACTTCTTCTTTAGTAATAGAATTAATAATTTCTAATTCTTTATTAATTCTATCAGTATCACCAACTAACATGTAGTTTCTTGCTAAAGAATTAGCAATTCCTGTAACACTAGAGTTAGATGCTACAAATTGATTCTCAAACTTGTTTCTAACTTTTTGTAAGTCTTTATCAGAAATTAACTCTGTTTGAAGTTTTATAATTTCTTCATCCATTTCTTTTATGATGTCGTCATTAGATGTTCCGCCAGCTACAATAGAACCAATAATGTAAACACTATAATCTTCTAGAGGTCTAGAAAAAGAAAAAGCTTGAAGCGCCATTTTCTTGTCATCAACTAATTTTTTATATAATCTAGAACTTTTACCGTTACTTAAAACTGTAGAAATAACGTCTAAAACTTTCGCATCCCTTTCGCTCATAGCAGGAGTTTTGTATGCTAAACCTAATAAAGGTAACTGAATGTTAGCGTCATATTCTACGACTCTTTTTTCCGAAGTTCTTTCAGGCTCTATAACTTTATTTCTTTCAGGTTTTGTTCTTGCAGGTATTGAAGCAAAATAATCGTTAATGATAGATTTTGCATCTCCTTTTTCAAAATCTCCAGCAACTACTAAAACGGCATTATTAGGCATATACCATTTATTATAGAAAGCCTGAAATTCTTCTAATTTGGCTGCGTCTAAATCTTTTATATAACCAATCATGGGTCTACCATAATTATGATTATCAAAAATATGACTGTAAACATCACCATAAATAACTTTTCCATAAGGAGCATTATCCATTCTTTGTCGCTTTTCTTCTTTTACAACTTCATTTTGTGTGTCAACTGCTTTTTGGTCTATAATAGGATGAGATAATCTCTCAGCTTCCATCCATAAAGCTAGTTTTAATTCATTTGAAGGGAATGTTTGATAATAATAAGTTCTATCCCAATTAGTATTTGCGTTTCCTGTTCCACCTCTTGCAGAAGTAATTTCACTCCATTTTCCTCTGTCTATATTCTTAGTACCAGTAAACAATAAGTGTTCATAAAAATGAGCCATTCCTGTTTTTCCATCAACTTCATCTTTAGCACCAACATGGTACATTACAGCAACAGTAACTACTGGTGCAGAATCATCTTGATGCAGAATAACATGCATTCCATTGTCTAAATTGTACTCTTCAAATTCAACTTTTTGAGCATTTGTAGAAAACACAAACAACATAGCTGAAGCAAGAGATAAAATACTTTTTTTCATTGACTTTTTTTTTAAGTTAATAATAAGATTCTTATTTGACGCAATAAATTTAATTTGTTACTAATAAGAGCGTAAAATTTTTGATTAACCCAAAAATAACAAGATTAAACTTTTTTAAAAAAAATTTAATGTTAATTTATTATATTGATTTTCATGCAACTATTTTCATAGTGCTATTGCAAGATTATAAAAAAGACGTATATTTGCTCCCGCAATTTCATTAAGAAAGAGCAAATAATAAGTATAAATACGCAAAACTAATAGTATGTACGCAATCGTAGAGATAGCAGGGCAGCAATTTAAAGTAGCAAAAGACCAGAAAGTATACGTTCACCGTTTGCAAGGAGAGGCAGGATCAAAAGTAACTTTTGATAATGTTCTTTTACTTGATAATGAAGGAAGTGTAGTGATTGGCGCCCCAGCTATAGAAGGAGCTTCAGTAACAGCTCAAATTCTAAGTCACTTAAAAGGTGATAAAGTAATCGTTTTCAAAAAGAAAAGAAGAAAAGGTTACCAAAAGAAAAATGGACACAGACAGTATTTAAGCGAGATTCAAATTGAATCTATCGCTGTTACTGGTGCTAAAAAATCAGCAAAAAAAGTAGCTGCTCCTAAAAAGGAAGCTGCTCCTAAAGCTGAAGTAAAAAAAGCCTCAACAGATTATAGTTCTATGACTGTTGCGGAATTAAAAGCAGCTGCGAAAGAGCAAGGTATCTCTGGATATACTTCTTTAAAGAAAGCTGAATTAATTGTTGCTTTAACTAAATAAGAATTTCAATTTTAAAACCATAACATCATGGCACATAAAAAAGGAGTAGGTAGTTCGAAGAATGGTAGAGAATCAGAATCGAAACGTCTAGGAGTTAAAATATTTGGAGGACAAGCTGCAATTGCAGGAAATATTATTGTTCGTCAAAGAGGAACAACACACAATCCAGGAGAAAACGTTTACATGGGTAAAGATCATACTTTACATGCAAAAGTTGATGGAGTTGTTGAGTTCAGAAAGAAAAAGGATAATAGATCGTATGTATCTATTACGCCTTTTGAAGCTTAAGAAACTTAGCTTTTTATAAAATTAAAAAAGTTCAAGCATTTATTTGCTTGAACTTTTTTTGCTTTTAAAACAAATCCGTTTTGTATTTTTACAGCTATGAAAGTTTTATATAACTTTTTTGTTTTTGCTACCTCTCAGCTATTGCCAATAGTAGCTTTATTTAATAAAAAACTAAAACTTTTTGTTGAAGGAAGAAAAGAGAGTTTTTCAAAAATTAGGGAAATAAAAAACGAAAATGTTATTTGGTTTCATGTAGCTTCTCTTGGGGAGTTTGAACAAGCAAGACCCATTATAGAGGAATTAAAAAAAACACACGACCGGTATAAGATATTAGTTACTTTTTTTTCTCCTTCAGGATATGAAGTTCGTAAAAATTATACTTTAGCGGATGTTATTTGTTATTTGCCGTTAGATAGTAAAGCTAATGCAAGAAAGTTTATAAAAAGTGTAAATCCAAAATTTGCAATTTTTATAAAGTATGAATTTTGGCCAAATCTTTTAAATGAGTTAAAATTAAAAGAAATTCCAACCATTTTAGTTTCAGGTATTTTAAGGGAAAATCAGATTTTCTTTAAAAATTATGGTGGTTTTATGCGAAAATCGTTGAACGCCTTTTGTCATTTCTTTGTACAAGATAAAAATTCTAAAGAATTACTGAACTCTATCAACTTTGAGAATGTTACAATCGCTGGAGACACGCGTTTTGATAGAGTCTCAAAAATTTTAAAACAAGATAATACAATTGATTTTATTGATGAATTTAAAGATAATCAATACACATTTATAGCAGGTAGTACTTGGCAAGAAGATGAAGAGTTATTAGTAAATTATATTAATAATAAGGCATCAGAAAAGGAGAAATTTATTATTGCGCCTCATAATATGAAGCAAGAAGCTATTTTAGAATTGCAAAAATCTATCAATAAAAGAACTGTTTTATATTCAACCAAAGCTTATAAGAATTTATCAGAATACAGTGTTTTTATCATTGATACCATTGGTGTTTTAACCAAAATTTACGCAGCTGGAGATGTTGCTTATGTTGGTGGAGGTTTAAGAACCGGTTTGCATAATATTTTAGAGCCAGCAACTTTCGGAATTCCTGTGGTGATTGGAAATAAATACAATAAATTTAAGGAAGCTGTCGATTTGGTTGGTTTAAAAGGATGTATTTCTATCCGCAATCAAGGTGAGTTTTTAAGGGTTTTAATGAAGTTAAAATCGGATGAAGAATATAGAAAATCAACTGGTAAAATTAATCAGAAATATATTCAAGAAAATTTGGGAGCAACAAAATTAATTATGGATTATTTAAATACTCACTTGTAAAAATGGATATTATATTACAACCTTGGCCTTGGTATGTTGGAGGGCCTTTGATTGCTATTTCGTTGTTATTATATTTTTATTTTGGTCAAAATTTTGGAGCTTCAAAAAACTTTGAAACTCTATGTACAATTGCTGGTGCAGGGAAAGTTTCTGACTACTTTAAAAAAGATTGGAAGGAACGAGATTTTGCATTGCTATTTGTTATTGGATTAATTATTGGTGGATTTATTTCTGCAGTATATTTAATTCCAAACCAAGATATAGATTTAAATCCAACAACAGTTCAAGAGTTAATAGATTTAGGATTTTCAAATGTCGGGAGACAATATTTTCCCGATGAAATTTTTGGAGAAGAGGTCTTCTTTTCTTTAAAAGGATTTTTAATTCTTTTAATTTCAGGCCTTTTTATTGGTTTTGGAACACGTTATGCAGGGGGCTGCACTTCTGGTCATGCAATTACAGGTTTAAGCAGTTTGCAATTACCGTCTTTATTGGCAGTAATTGGTTTTTTTATTGGGGGCATCATTGCCACTTGGTTTATAATTCCTATGTTATTTTAAGTTATGAAAAATATTAAATTTTTAATTTTAGGAATTTTCTTTGCAATCGTTTTAAGTAAAACTCAAGCTATTTCTTGGTATCGATTTTATGAGATGTTTAAATTTCAGTCTTTTCACATGTTTGGTGTAATTGGAGGAGCAGTTTTAATTTCTATGATTTTTATGCAGTTATTTAAATACGGAAAAATAAAAGATATTAACGGAAATAGAATTGAGCCAGAGCAGAAGAAAAAAGGTTTTATAAGGACTCTTGTTGGAGGAACTTTTTTTGGTGTAGGATGGGGTATTTCAGGAGCTTGTGCTGCGCCAATTTTTATTATTTTGGGGTTTAAATTAATTCCTGCTTTAATTTTATTCTTCGGGACACTTTTAGGAGCATTCATATATGGATTATTAAGTAAGAAATTACCAAATTAAATGAGTAAATTAATAGATAATTTTGGCCGACAAATGGAATATGTGCGATTAGCAGTTACTGATCGCTGTAATTTACGTTGCCAATATTGTATGCCTGCTCATGGAATTGATATTGTTCCAAGACAAGAATTATTAACTTTTAAGGAGATGTATCGTTTAATACGCGTATTAACAGAATTAGGAGTTAATAAGGTGCGTTTAACAGGAGGAGAGCCTTTTGTGCGTAAAGATTTTGTAGACTTCCTAGAAATGCTCTCTTATAATGATTTGTTAGACGCAATTAACATTACAACCAACGGCGCGTTAATTTCTCATCATATAGATAGAATTGAAAAGTTAGAAAAAGTAAAAAACATCAATTTAAGCATAGATAGTTTAAAGCGAGATAAGTTTGCTAAAATTACAAGAAGGGATGTTTTTCCAGAAGTCTATAAGACGTTTGAGATGCTTGAAAAGAGTAGTTTAAGTTTAAAGCTAAACATCGTTGTGCAATCGGGTTTTAATACCGAGGAGATTGTGGATTTTGTAAGATTAACGAAAGACAAAAATGTTGCAGTCCGCTTTATTGAAGAAATGCCATTTAACGGCAAAGGACAGCGAGAAATGAAAGAAAATTGGACCTTTAAGAGAATTCTAAACGAGATTAAAACTGAGTTTGATGTTTCTGAAGTTCAATCAGAAAAGTCATCAACTTCAAGAAATTATGCAATTGACAATCATTTAGGATCTGTCGGAATCATTCCTGCTTTTACAAGAACAATTTGTAACGATTGTAATCGAATTAGAATTACTTCCACAGGAACATTTAAAAATTGTTTGTTTGATGATGGTGTTTTTAACCTTCGTGATTTTATAAGAAAAGGCGCATCGAATGACGATTTAAAAGAACTTTTTTTATCATTAGTAAAACAGAAACCAAAAAACGGTTTTATTGCAGAGGCAAACCGAAAAAAAGGTGGTGTTTCTGAAAGCATGAGTACAATTGGAGGGTAGTAGCCGTTTTAATTACTTAAATTGCTTAAGATTTTTATTTTAGTATTGTATTTTAAAAATTTAGACCGCTATGAGGTCGGTAATAATGAAGTATAAGAGTTTATAGTTTAGGTAATATTTATGATTAAATATTTAATATGATTTCAGTAGCACAAGCTTTACAAACCGTTTTAAATTCTACTCAAGGTTTTGGCGTAGAGGAAGTTCCTTTCTTAAAGTCAGTGGGTAAAGTATTAAAAGAAGATATTGTTGCAGATAGAGATTTCCCACCATTCAATAGAGTCTCTATGGATGGCATTGCTATTAACCATCGTTTTTTTGAACATGGAATTATAGATTTTAACGTTGAAGGAATTCAGGCCGCAGGTGCTGAGCAGAAAACAATGACAATTGACAGTAATTGTATGGAAGTTATGACCGGAGCCGTGTTGCCCATTAACACAGATACTGTAATTCGTTATGAAGATGTCCAAATTAAGAACGGAATTGCTTCAATTAACCTTAAAATTTTGGAGTTAGGAAAAAATATTCACCCCAAAGGGAAAGATAGAATTCAAGGAGATCTTCTAATTGAAAAGAATACAATAATTTCTGCTGCTGAAATTGGCGTTATTGCAACCGTTGGAAAAGCGACTGTAAAAGTTGCTAAAACTCCTAAAGTAATAATTGTTTCTACTGGCGATGAATTGGTCGAGGTCAATGAAAATCCATTGGCACATCAAATCAGAAGAAGTAATGCATTTACCCTAGTTTCTTTGTTGAAAAAATTAGGGATTAAAGCTAAGACTTCTCATATTGCTGACGATAAAGAAGTACTTCAACAAAAAATTGCAAACTATTTAAAGAAGTATGATGTTCTCATCTTTAGCGGAGCAGTAAGCAAAGGAAAATTTGATTTTTTGCCAGCAGTTTTAGCAGAACTCAAAGTAGAAAAATTATTTCATAGAATTACGCAAAGACCAGGTAAGCCTTTTTGGTATGGCGTTAAAAATAATAAACCTGTTTTTGCTTTTCCAGGAAATCCAATTTCGACTTTTGTAAATTGTTTAGCGTATTTTTATCCTTGGTATTATAAATCTGTAGGAATAAAAGTCAAGGAAGAAATGGCTATTTTAGGAGAAGACGTCTCTTTTAAACCAAGTTTAACCTATTTTTTACAAGTAAAATTAGAAAATAAATTTGGCCATTTAGTTGCCTTTCCAATTACAGGAAATGGTTCTGGAGATTTAGCAAGTTTGATAAAAACAGATGCGTTTATTCAGTTACCAAATGATAGAGTTGAGTTTAAAAAAGGAGAGGTTTTTCCGATATTAAAATATAGATAATGAGTGATTTTAGTCATTTAAATAAGAAGAATAACCCTAAAATGGTCAATGTTTCCGACAAGAAAATCACCAAGCGAACAGCCATGGCGAAAGCAACCATGTTTTTAGGAAAAGAAGTGATTTCTCATTTTACAAATGATGAATTAATCACAAAAAAAGGCCCCGTTTTTCAGACAGCAATTATTGCTGGAATTCAGGGTGTAAAAAAGACATCAGAATTGATTCCTATGTGCCATCCATTATTAATTACTGGAGTAGATATTGATATAAAAATTATAGATTCTGAAAACATTGAAGTGATCTGTGAGGTTACTATTGAAGGAAAAACCGGTGTAGAAATGGAAGCCTTAACAGGCGTGAATATTACTTGTTTAACTATTTATGATATGTGTAAAAGCATCCATCAAGAAATGGTAATAAAAGAAGTAAGATTATTAGAGAAAAAAGGCGGAAAATCTGATATTAAAAATGATTAAACACAAGAAGCATACAAACTTAGCAAGGAGATATAATGATAATTTTGCTCCAAATGAAATTTCATTTTTGGGAACAAATTGTGGTAATATTTCTGATTTAGTTACTAAAATTTCACGGAAATTATCGAAGTATAAATTAGCATATTTCGATGCTTCTCACGCAAAAGATGTTGAAAAAAATAGTTTGTCAGAATTTGTTTTTCATCACGAAGGAAATATACAAATAACAACTTCTGGAAACCTAAATAAGTTTGAACAGCGTTTGCAATTTGCACAGTATGATTACGTTTTTATAAACGGAAATCATTATCAAGGGGCAAAACAAATTTTAATCTTAGATGAAGCTAAAGAAGCTTCTGTTTTAAAAAGATTAGACCAATTAGACAGTATTCAGTTTGTTGTAAAGTTGACAAAAGAAACCAAATATTTTAGTTTTTTAGAAGAAAAATATCCACAAATAAAAGATCTTATTTGCTATACAATAGATGAGGTTGATAAGATTTCACAGCATATTAACAATCTTATTGAAGAAAAAATTGCCCCAGTAAAAGGGTTGGTTTTAGCTGGAGGGAAAAGCACCAGAATGGGTCAAGATAAATCTGAATTGGATTATTTTGGTAAACCTCAAAAAGTGTTTGCGAAAGAATTGTTAGAAAATAATAATTTGGAAACCTTTTATTCTGTCCGGGATTCGTCAGAAAATAATCAAGAAATTTCTGACAAATTTTATAATTTAGGTCCTTTTGGCGGAATCTGTTCTGCATTTCAAAAAGATCCAAATGCGGCTTGGTTTGTTTTAGCAACAGATGTTCCTTTTATCGATGCTAAAATTATTCAATTATTATTAAAACATAGAAATTCTAGTAAAGTTGCCACTGCTATTAAGGGGGAAAGCAATCAATTTGTGGAGCCTTTAATTACTATTTATGAACCTAAAGCGTATCCTATTCTGATGCAATATTTAGCACAAGGTTACTCTTGTCCGCGTAAAATGTTGATTAATTCTGATGTAGAAATTGTAGAAGTGGATAATGACTTTATCAGAAATATAAACACACCTGAAGAATATAAATCTGCAAAAAAGGAAATACGTAATTAACGAATAGAATAGGTTCGCTATTGCAGGAAATAGAAGTAATGAAAGTCACTAAACAAAATTTTTTCAAACGGCAGATGACCTTATCAGAAATTGGTGAGGTAGGGCAGCAGAAATTACAAAATGCCTCAGTCTTGGTAGTTGGTTGTGGAGGTTTAGGAAGTCCTATTGCAGTTTATTTGGCGTCAAGTGGTATTGGAAAAATTCACTTAATCGATTTTGATACTGTTGACGTCACGAATTTACACAGACAGATTTTTTATGCTTTAGAGGATGTTGGGAAACCAAAAGTTGAGGTTTTAGCCGATTTTATAAGAAAAAGAGCGCCTTTTACCGAGGTCAGTTTTACAAATAAACCGATTTCAAAAAAGAACGTTTTTGAGTTGATTTCTGAAGTTGACATTGTGGTTGATGGGACTGATTCGTTAACAATAAAATACTTACTAAACGATGCTTGCGTTATTAAAAAGAAACCATTGGTGTATGGCTCTTTGTACAAGTTTGATGGTTATGTGGCGACATTTAATGTGTTACAAAAAGACGGAAATTACTCTTCAAATTTAAGAGATGCTTTTCCGGAAATGGCTACAGATATCCCGAATTGTGAAGAAGCAGGAACGTTAAATTCTATAGTAGGAACGATTGCCACTCAGCAAGTAAATGAAATTTTAAAACTTATTACAGGAATAGGAAAACCCTTGCTGAATGAACTGTTAATTTACAACTCGTTACAAAATATACAGTTAAAAATGAAATTAAAACCAACAGTTTTAAAAGATAAAATTGCAAAAATTTTTAAAATTCATACCTATTTAGATGCTGCCTGTTCAGTTCAAAATCCTGAGTGGCAAATAGCACCAAAAGACTTAAAAGAAAAGTTGGAAGATGAAAATTTAGAATTAATTGCAGTTTTAAATAATTTAGAATTGCCTTTTGAAGTTCATCAAACAATTCATATCAATAATTTTGATCCGGAAAAAATAGATATTGATTTTGATAAAACATATGTAATGGTTTGTCAAAGAGGGTTTAATAGTTACAAAGCCACCGAGAAAATGAAGGCTAAATATCCAAATTTAGAAGTTCTTAATTTAACGGGTGGACTTTCTAGATACAAATAAGATTAATGAAAAAACCTTTAGAGTTTTATACTCAAGAAAAATTAGAACTAGAAAAACAAGCTTCAAAATTAAAAAAGAACCTCATTAATTTGGGGATATTCAGATTTACAGTTTTTTTAACTACTTGCTTTTTAATCTACCTTACTTTTGGTAAGATTCCAGACGGATTAATCATTGCTTTTTTAGGTGTTTTTCTATTTTCATTTTTAGTGATAAAATACATCAATGTAAAAAGAGAAAAAGATATTATAGATACTAAAATAGCTATAAATTCGAAAGAAATTAAAGTTTTAAAACGCGATTTTTCTCATTTAGATACGGGAAGTGAATTTGTAAATCCTACTCATTTTTATAGCAATGATATTGATTTGTTTGGCAAAGGTTCGTTTTTTCAATATATAAATAGAACTGCTACAAATGATGGAAAAATAGCATTAGCAAATTCACTTACTGAAAATAAAAATGATGCAATTATAGAAAAACAAGGTGCAGTGAATGAGCTTTCTAGAAAAGTAAAATGGCGTCAACATTTTTCTGCTTTAGCAAGCTTGGTTTCAGTAAAACATAAAACTGGTTTTATTGCAAATTGGATTTTAAATTACAAAACAGTTTTCCCAAATTATTTAAGAAAAGTTCAAATTGGTTTTTCAATAATTTCTTTGGCTTTAATTGGGCTAATTTCTTTTGGAATTATTTCATTTACAGGTTTAATAATTTGGTTTTTTATTGGGCTTTTTATTACGGGAAGATTCTTGAAAAAAACAAATAATTTATATACTCAAACTGATAAAATTAGAGAAACGTTTAAGCAGTATCATTTTTTATTAAATGAAATTGAAAAAGAAAAGTTTACATCAAAAACATTGCTCGTAAAGCAAGATATTATAAAATCTGAAAATAAAAAAGCATCCATAATTTTTAAAAAATTTGCTAGAATTTTAGACGCTTTTGATAATAGAAACAACATCGTTATTGCAGTTGTAGGAAGTGGATTATTTCTTTGGGAAATTGCAAATGCTTGCAAAGTAGAAAAATGGGTTGAGAATTATAAACATACTGTGAAAAAATGGTTTGAAGTAGTTGCTTATTTTGATGCGCAAAACTCTTTAGCAAACTTTAAATTTAATCATCCAGACTTTGTTTTACCTGAGATTAAAGCAGAAAAAGGAATTATAAAATCTACAAATTTAGGTCACCCTTTATTAGATTCGAATAAAAGAATTGATAACAATTTTATAATTGATGATGAGCAGTTTTTTATTGTTACAGGTTCAAATATGGCAGGAAAAAGCACGTTTTTAAGAACGGTTTCTTTGTCTATTGTTATGGCAAATTGTGGTTTGCCAGTTTGTGCAGAAAGCTTTCAGTATTCGCCTATAAAATTGATAACAAGCATGAGGACTTCAGATTCTTTAACAGAAGATGAATCTTATTTTTATTCAGAATTAAAGCGTTTAAAATTTATTGTTGATGAAATTGAAGAAGAAAAATACTTTATTATTTTAGATGAAATTTTAAAAGGAACAAACAGTAAAGACAAAGCAATTGGGTCTAAAAAATTTTTAGAAAAGCTTACCAAATCTAAATCAACAGGTATTATTGCAACGCATGATGTTAGCTTGTGTGACTTAGAAAATCAATTTTTAGAAGTTAAAAATTATTATTTTGATGCAGAAATAATTAATAATGAACTGCATTTTGACTATACTTTAAAAAATGGAATTTGTAAAAATATGAATGCTTCCTTTTTGTTGAAGAAGATGAACATTATTTAATTTTTATGTCATTGCAGTAATACTTCTACTTAGCTTGATTGTATTAGAAATATTTTTCTACCAAATAAATTCTTTGGGATAAAATAATCGTTTATTTGCCCTTGGACTATACATAACTATACGGTTAATTCTTTAATTTTTCCACTCTAATGTTTCTATTAAACGCAGAATATCTTCCTTGATATAGGCAACCGCAGGTAGAATGGAATCGTAGTTTGGTTTTGCATAAAAAGACAATGATCCTTTTATAAAATTAGTAGTACTATCCGTGATGTGAAATTGTATTTGAGAAGCGGCATTTCCGGTAATTTCATATAAGCTTCCAAAAACTCTTTTATTGGCATCTATAAAGTCTTTAGGTGTAATTTGTTCAGCTTTAAGCGCATGTTTAAAAACGAGTTTTTCAGCTTCAGTTAAGAGTTCTTTTATATTGTTTTCCACTGGTCTGTAGGTGATGTCTAGGGATGCTTTTAATTTTGGATACCGTATTTTTAACCAATAATTTTTAGCACCTATAACCTTTGCAGCCTTTAAAATTTCAAAAGTATAAGGCCCCGAAATTTCTAATTTTTTATATTCTTTTTTAGGGTACTCTAAACTCAAATATGCTTTTGGTTTTGGTAAAACAATTTCATTGCAAGAAATAAAAATAAGTGAAATTATCAGTATAAAAATATTACGCATTTTTGGTTGCTTTTACTTGCCTTATACGTTTTTTATCTAAAGCTTCAATTGTAAACGTATAATTCTTGAAGTTTATTTTCTCTCCTTTTTTTGGGAATTTACCCGAAATTTCTAAAATAAAACCAGCAATTGTTTCACTCTCGCCTTTTTCTTCCTCAAAAATTTCTTCATCTTCATCATCTAAAACTCTGCAGAAATCTTTGATGCTTGTTTTGCCTTCAAAAACGTATGTATTTTCATCAATTTTAGAATAAGCTAAATCATCATCATCAAACTCATCATTTATATCCCCTACAATCTCTTCAATAACGTCTTCTAAAGTTACCAATCCGCTTGTGCCTCCATATTCATCAACTACAATTGCCAAGTGATTTTTACGCTCTTTAAAATCGCTCAACAAGTCATCTAATTTTTTATTTTCAGGAACAAAAAAAGCTTCCCTAATTAAATTTTGCCAATTAAAAGTTTTCTTGTCTAAATGTGCTAATAAATCTTTGGCATATAAAACGCCAATAATAGTGTCTATATTTTCATTATAAACAGGGTTTCTAGAATATCCGTTTTTAAGAATTTTATTTAAAACCTCTTCATAACTGTCATCGCTAGAAAGCGCGAAAATATCTATTCTAGGTTTCATGATTTGCACAGTTTCTGTGTTTCCAAAATTCACAATACCTTCTAAAATTTTTTGTTCTTCTTTTGTGGTCGCTCCTTCAGAGGTTAGCTCTAAGGCTTGCGATAAGGTTTCAACAGAGAAATTAGTGTTTTTGTTCCCTAGCTTTTTTTCAATAAACTTCGTTAACGCAATTAAAGGCATGCTAAAAGGCGTTAAGAAAATATTTATGAGATGAATAAATTTAGACATTTTTATTGAAAAGCGAAGCGCATTTCTAGAAGCATAGACTTTTGGTAAAACCTCTCCAAATAAAAGAATTAAAAAAGTCACTAGTATTATTTCAACTAAAAAACGAACTGGAATTATAAAAAAATAAAGATTTAGCTGATACGTAAAATTATTAAATAAACTTTCTGCTAAAGAAGCAAATAACAACACAATTAAAATATTGATGAAATTATTCGTGATTAAAATCGTAGCCAATAATTTTCTAGGTTTTTCGAGTAGTTTTACAATAATATCTCCTCCTTTTCCACCATTTGAAAGTTTGTTTAAATCTGTTTGGGAAAGCGAAAAAAAGGCAACTTCTGTTCCGGAAATTAATGCAGAACTTAAAAGCAAAGCAATTAAAACAAAGGCATTAATTACATTTAAAAAATCAATTGAAGTAGATAATAAAAATAAAGGTTCGGGATCTGGGTCCAAATTCTAAAAGTTTAGCAAATTAAAAAGGTAAATCATCATTTTCTTCTTTTACAACTGACTTTGGACTTGCAGAAGAGTTTTGGTTTTGAGGAGCATTGTTCGTGTTTTCAAGACTCTTTTTAGTCGTTAAAAAAGTCATTTCATTTACATGAATTTCGGTCGAATAACGTTTCACTCCGTCTTGTTCCCATTGACGGTTTTTTAATTTTCCTTCAACATACACTTTATCCCCTTTTGATAAATATTTTTCGCAAATTTCTGCCAGCTTATTTCTAACAACAATATTATGCCAATCGGTAGTTGATACTTTTTCTCCAGTTTGTTTATTTGTATAACTTTCGCTTGTTGCAATAGGGAATCTTCCAATAGAATTACCTCCTTCGAAATAATGCATTTTCACATCATCACCTAAATTACCGATTAAAATTACCTTATTTATTGTACCTGCCATAGCATTTGTGTTTTCATATCAAATATACTAAAAAATTCAATTACTTTTTAATTTGAAAGGTCTCTAAGAAATTAGCAATTAAAACAGGAACAGGATATTTATGAACAACGTTCCATTTTATTTTTGCTGCTGATGACGCTAATACCTCTACAACCCAGAATTGTGTGTATAAGTGCTGATGAGATAATTTATGCACAATTTCTTTTTTATTGAAGAGAGATAAAGTTGTTATATGTGGAAATAAATTTATAAATTCCTCTGAAGAAACAAGTTCGTTTTTGTTGATGCTCTTATCACTTTCAATTAAAGGGAATTGATATAACCCTTGCCAAATTCCTTTTCCTTTTCTTTCTGATAAAATTGTTTTTCCATCATCAGTTTTGACAACCAGAAAGTTAAAATATCTATTTCTCACTTTTATTTTTTTTTCTTTTACGGGAAGTTCTTTTATCAATTTCTTTTCCAAAGCCACACAGCTATCCGCCAAAGGGCAAGTTTCGCATAAAGGATTTTGAGGTTTGCAAAGAAGTGCGCCAAAATCCATAATTGCTTGATTGTGAGTTCCTGGTTGAGATTTATTTATTAAAGTTTGAGCTAAAGCTTTAAATTCTTTAATTCCCGTTGATGAATTTATAGGTGTTTTAATGCCAAAATAACGAGACAAAACTCTGTAGACATTTCCGTCTACTACAGCAGTTGGTTCATTAAAACAAATCGATGCAATTGCAGAAGCGGTATAATCCCCTATACCTTTTAGTTTAATTATTTCTTTGTAGGTAGAAGGAAATTCACCATTAAATTCGATGGCTATTTGTTTTGCTGAGTGATGTAAATTTCTTGCACGGGAGTAATATCCTAAACCTTGCCACATTTTTAAAACAGTGCTTTCATCCGCTTTAGCGAGATCAAAAACAGTTGGAAAATTTTCAGTAAATTTTAAATAATAGGCCATTCCTTGTGCAACTCTTGTTTGCTGTAACATAATCTCTGATAGCCAAATAAAGTATGGATTATTGACTTTACGCCAAGGCAATTCTCTGTTGTTTTGTAAGTACCAGTAAATTAATGTATTAGAAAATTTCATCGATAAAAAATAGATTTACAATATTACATTTTAAAATTCATATAAATTTAAGTCTTTATCTTTTCGGAATTGATTAATTATCATATATTTGCATCCGCATTTTTGAAAGTAAATTAATAAAAATATAGTAAAAATAGAAACATGACGAAAGCAGATATCGTATCGAAAATTTCAGACAAATCTGGTATAGAAAAGACAGATGTTTTAGCAACAGTTGAGGCGTTTATGACTGAAGTTAAAGATGCATTGGAAAATGGGGATAACGTTTATTTAAGAGGTTTTGGTAGTTTTATTATTAAAACTAGAGCAGAGAAAACAGGTAGAAATATTTCAAAAAATACGACTATTAAAATTCCAGCACACAACATTCCAGCTTTTAAACCAGCGAAAACTTTTACTGAAGGAGTAAAAAATAAAGTAGCTGTTAAGTAACACAATATTAATCTAAGCCGAATAGGTTTAAAAAACAAAAGAACATTATGCCAAGTGGTAAAAAAAGAAAGAGAGCAAAAATCTCTACACACAAAAGAAAGAAAAGAGCTAGAGCAAATAGACACAAGAAAAAGTAAGCAAATGCTTACTTTTTCGTTTATTGTTTAGCGAAAAAAATCAATTAAAAAAAGTTCATTGACATCCGAAGATTTACACGCTGTGTAAAGCAGTAAATCTTCTCACGGTATTACAAATACCTGACAATATTAATCCATCTGCACAATGAAGTGTAGATTAAAACCATTTCAGTATGAAAACAGAATTAATAATTCGTTCAAATTCATCTGATATTGATTTTGCCTTATTAAGAGATGGAAAACTTATTGAATTAAATAATGAAACAACTGGTAATAAATTTTCTGTTGGCGATATTTTTTTAGCCAAAATAGGAAAGGTATTAACAGGTTTAAATGCAGCCTTTGTAAATGTAGGATACCCAAAAGACGGGTTTTTACATTATCATGATTTAGGTGCGCAAGTAAACTCATTAAATACGTTCATTAAGAAAGTAAGCACAGGTAGGTATAAAGAATTCACTTTAAAAAACTTCCGATTTGAGGAAGAAATTAACAAAGACGGTAGTATAAATAAGGTACTAAAAACAGGTCAAAACCTTTTAGTACAAATTGTAAAAGAGCCAATTTCTACAAAAGGCCCAAGATTAAGTTCAGAGCTTTCAATAGCTGGTAGATTTTTGGTATTAGTTCCTTTTTCTAACAGAGTTTCAGTTTCTCAAAAAATTGAAGACCCAAAAGAAAAAGAACGATTAAAAAGATTAGCAAAAAGCATAAAACCAAAAGGTTTTGGCGTTATTTTAAGAACTGTTGCCGAAGGAAAAAAGGTGGCGGAATTAGATAAAGATTTGCAAAACTCATTAGAACGTTGGAAAACAATGTGTAAAAGCATAGCTAACACAAATACACCAACAAAAATTTTGAGCGAATTAAACAGGGCGTCTTCTATTTTAAGAGACGTTATGAATGAAACTTTTACAAGTATTGTAACAAATGATGAAACTTTGAAAGTAGAAATTAAAGAATATCTACAAGAGATTTATCCTGAAAAAGAAAAAATAGTAAAGTTGCACAAGTCTGAAACTCCAATTTTTGAAAAATATGGAATAGAAAGACAAATAAAAACATCGTTTGGTAAAACAGTTTCTATGAGCAGAGGTGCGTATCTAGTAATAGAGCACACAGAAGCTTTACACGTTATTGATGTTAATAGCGGAAACCGTTCTAATAAAGCAGGCTCTCAAGAAGATACAGCATTAGAAGTAAATTTAATTTCAGCTACAGAAATAGCACGTCAATTGCAATTGCGTGATATGGGCGGGATTATAGTTGTTGATTTTATTGATATGCATAAGGCTGAAAACAGAAACAAACTGTATCAGCACTTAAAAGAGCAAATGGCTTTAGATAGAACAAAACATAAAATATTACCTCCAAGTAAATTTGGTTTGGTGCAAATTACAAGACAAAGGGTTAGACCAGAGTTAAGTATAAAAACTACCGAAGCCAACCCAAATAAAAATGGAGATGTAGAAGCGCCAATTGTCTTATTAGACAAAATTCAAGCAGATTTAGAAAAATTTATTTCTAATCCAAAAAATAAAAAGATACAATTACACTTGCATCCTTTTATCGCTGCTTATTTATTAAAAGGCGTAAATTCTATTCGTTTTAAATGGTATTTAAAACACAAAAAGTGGATTACTATTATACCTAGAGATGCTTACACATACTTACATTATAGATTTAAATCTCCTAGAGATTAATTTTTATACTCGTAAAAGGCAATAATTTTTTATCAAAAAAACCCGTAACTTTTAAAGTTACGGGTTTTTCTATTTTATAAAGTTATGTTTACTTTTTCTCTTTAATTAAATACATATAAACAGGGTAATGATCTGAATAACCACCAGTATATCCACCATTAGAAAAACTTCTAAAGGGATAACCTTTAAATTTCCCCTTTTTATCACTTAAAAAGCGTTTATTAAAAATCATCGCTTGAAACATTTTGTAATTAGAAAAATCTTTTTTGCCTCTATCTAATAATGGTGATGAAATTAAAATCATATCAAAAAGGTTCAAATTGTCTCTGTAAGCTAGGGTGTTAAAACCTCTCATATAAAGATCCTCATACGGATTGTAAATATCGTTTTTCCCTACATTTTTCTTTTTTCTTTTTGTTTTTAAAATGTTTTTAAAACTAGAGTTTATAGGGTCATCATTAAAATCACCTAAAATAAGAATTTTAGCGTTTGGGTCGTTTTCCCTAATTTGATCAATAATTTTTGTGTTTTGATATGCGGCTTTCTCACGTAAAGGCCTGCTCTTTGCTTCACCACCACTTCTAGATGGCCAATGATTTACAATAACATGAATTAATTCATCATCTAAATAACCAGAAACTAATAACTGATCTCTGGTATATACTTTAAAAGTATTTTTATAAATATTAGGATTAAAAGCTTCATGATATATAGGTTTAAAATACTTTTTTTGATATAATAAGGCTACATCAATTCCGCGTTTGTCAGGCGAATCGTAATGTATTATTCCATAATTATTTTTTACTAAATGCTTATTTTTAACCAAATCTTCTATAACACCTAGGTTCTCTACTTCGGAAACCCCGATAATTGCAGGACTCGTATTTGCTTTATCTAATCCTATTTGTGCAATCGTACTTGCTAGCTTATCAATCTTGTCCCAATAAACTTTGGACCTGTTTGATTTTAACTCCATCATCGGGCTAGCTTCATCATTAATAGAAGTGTCATTTATAGTGTCAAAAAGGTTTTCTAAATTGTAAAAAGCAATGGTTCTAATCGAGTATTTATTTTGATTTTTCTGTGAAAAAGTGACACATATAGTGAACATTAAGAGAAATAGTAAATAGGTTTTCTTCTTCATTTTTTTAGTTTTTATTAACCACAAACTTACAGAACAAAAAGCATCATTAAAAATAAAAAATTCTTTTGGCTGTCTTTTTTTAACTAAAAATCAGTAGTTTTACTTTGCTATAAAATTGAAAAAGAAAAAATTATGAATAAAACTATTATATTAATAGTTCTGTTTCTGTTGTGCTTTACAACAATATATTCCCAAAATATTATAATAGGAATTGTCGTAGATAATAATTCTGAAAGCCCATTATCGAATGTCTTTGTGCGTGTTAAAAACACAAATGTTACTACTAAATCAGATATAAATGGCTTCTTTCATTTAAAAGATCTTTCCAACGGAAGCTACGTTTTAGAAATTAAATTTAATGGATTTGAAACTCAGAATTTTCCTATAGAACTCTCTGGAAAGACCTTGGATTTAGGTTCAATCATTTTATACAAAGATATTACAGAGGAACAAGATATAAGTATTATTACAATTACAGATGATGAATTAAATAATGATGCAAGTGCTGCCGATAATATCTCTGGACTTTTGCATGCTTCAAAAGATATTTTTTTAAGAACTGCTGCTTTTGAGTTTAGTTCTTCTTTTTTTAGAATAAAAGGATTGGATTCTGGAAACGGTAAAGTTTTAATTAACGGAATTGAAATGAACAAGGTTTATGATGGCAGGGCGCAATGGAGCAATTGGGGCGGGCTCAATGATGTTTTAAGGAATCAAGAATTTAGTAATGGTTTATCCCCGTCTAATTTTACTTTTGGAGGTGTTTTAGGATCTACAAACATGGATACGAGAGCTTCGCAGCAAAGACCTGGAACAAGAATCTCTTATTCTTCATCCAATAGAAGTTATGAGCATAGAGTTATGGCAACGCATTCTACAGGTATTTCTGAAAAAGGTTGGGCGATGACTTTTTCCGCAAGTAGGAGATTAGGAAACGAAGGTTTTAATGAAGGAACTTCTTACAATGCATATGCTGTTTTCGCATCTATAGAGAAGAAAATTAACGAGAATCACAGTCTAAATTTTACAGGAATTTTTACCCCAAATAGAAGAGGTAAATCTTCGCCTAACACCCAAGAAGTTTTCGATTTAAAAGGAATTAAGTATAATGAGTATTGGGGGAATCTCAATGGAAAAAAACGTAATTCCAGAATAAAAGAAGTTGTAGAACCCATTTTAATGTTCAGTCATTATTGGAATGTTTCAGAAAATGTAACATTACAAACAAATGGATCTTATCAGTTTGGGAAAATAGGAAATAGTCGTTTAGATTTTAACGGAGGCTCAAATCCTAGTCCTTCGTATTACCAAATATTACCAAGTTACTTTCTGAGATATAATGATTTATCCGGTGCCTATAATGCCCAAGAAAACTTTGTAAATAACGGGCAATTAAACTGGGATCGTATTTTTGATGCAAATACCACCAATGCAAGTGTTGCTTTAAACAATGCGTATGTTTTGTATGAGGATAGAAATGATGACAAACAATTTACCATAAATACCATTTACAATGCAGAGATTAATAATAATATTTCTATAAACGGAAAATTAGAATACAAAGGTTTACGTTCTAAAAATTTTGCAGAAGTTCTCGACTTATTAGGAGGAGTCGGCTATTTAGACATCAATAATTTTGCAGATACAGAAGTGCAAATGCAAAATGATGTATTAAATCCAAACAGAGTTGTTGGTGTTGGTGATAAATTTAGATATAATTTTAATTTAAGTTCAGTTCTAATTAATGCTTTTGCACAGGTACAGTTTAAATACAATAAAATAGATTTTTATGCAGCTGCAAAGATTTCTAAAATAACAAATCAAAGAGAAGGTTTGTATCAAAATGGTCGTTTTGAAAATAGTTCTTTTGGGAAATCAGAGAAATTAAATTTCATTAACTATGGTATAAAAACAGGCGCAACGTATAAAATTAATGGGCGTAATTTAATAGATGCAAATTTTGCTTATTTAACGCAAGCGCCAACCATTAGAAACTCTTTTTCTAATGCTAGAGAGAATAACAATATAGTTAATGATTTACAGAGTGAAAAAGTATTTTCTTCGGATGTAAGTTATATTAGAAGAGGTCCGATAATTACTTCTAGAGTAACCACTTACTATACCGAGATAGAGGATGCAACTGAAATTTCTTTTTATTTTGCTGATGGAGTTGGAGGAGATAACACTGCTTTTGTTCAGGAAATTTTATCGGGGATTGAAAAGAAACAGCTTGGACTAGAATTTGGTTTAGAAGCACAAGTTACGCCAACCATAAAATTAAAAGGAGCAGCTTCTATTGGTAGTTTTACCTATGCTAATAATCCTGATTTGTATCTTACTTCAGACGTTACAAATGAAGGAATTTTTGATGAAAACGGTCGTTCAGGAAATTACATATCAAATTTAAAAAACTATAAAATTGCAGCAGGACCTCACACTGCACATTCTGTTGGTTTTGAATATAGAGACCCAAATTATTGGTGGATTGGTGCAACGGTAAATTTCTTTAGCAACACTTTTGTAGATATTGCACCATTAACAAGATCCAGTAATTTTTATACAGATGCAGATGGTTTAACATTTCCGGATTATGATATAGAGGTTGCTAGAGAGCTTTTGCAGCAAGAAAAATTTAATAATTATAAAGTTGTAAACCTTGTTGGAGGAAAATCTTGGAAGATAGAGAGATATTACATTAGTGCATTCGCAACGGTAAATAACCTACTAAATACGGAGTATAAATCTGGAGGATTTGAGCAAGGTAGAAATGCAAATTATAATGAATTAAGAGCTGATAAAGCGCTAAACAAACCTGTTTTTGGTAATAAATATTGGTATGGAAGAGGCACAACCTACTTTATGAATGTGAATATTAGTTTTTAAAAAAAAATAAATTGAAATGAAAAAAAATAAAGCAAGCATCTTATTCATTATTTTTATAACAAGTATGTTTTTTATTACCTGTGTAGAAGATAATGATTTTACAGTACCCCAAAATTTAGGAGCTGAAGAGAATCTAAAATTAGAGACAATTAGAGACAGTATTCAAAACAATCAATTAGAATTAAAATCGATAAAAGATTTAAAAAGTTTATATAATTCAGGTAATGATCCTATAAAAATAGTTTCCGATATTATCGTAAAAGGATATGTTATCTCTTCGGATGCTAAAGGTAATTATTTTAGAGAATTTTATATGCAGGATGCAGCTGAAAACCCGACGGCAGGAATTAAAATAGCCATTAATTTAACTAATAGTTATAATAAATTTAACTTCGGAAGAGAAGTTTATATTCGTTTAAAAGGCTTGTATATCGGTGAAGTTAATTCCGGTGATGGCATAATTACAATTGGTGGAAAAGTTAGTACAACGGATGTAAAAGAAATACAAAGTGTTGCTTTAAATCAAATGAATACTCATTTTTTTCGTTCTAAGGAAACAGCAATAATTATTCCAAAAGAAGTTTCTTTAGCAGGTTTAAGCGCTTCAGATATTGGTACATTTATAACCGTAAAAGGCGTCTTCTTTCCATCTAATTTAGAAGGGAAAACGTATGTAGATCCAACAGAAGATTTTGATACACAGCGTAAAATACAAACTTGTCAAACAGTGGGTTATGCAGATTTATTGTTAGAGACTAGTTCGTTTGCAAGTTTTGCAAATAAGGCATTACCTGTTGGAGGCGGTACCATAAATGCAGTTGTTTCTCAAGATTATAATGGTCATTTTTTAGTGTTAGTTTTAAATTCTACAGAAGATGTTGTAATGTCCGAAGATAGATGTGTAACGCGTTCTGAAAGCGATTTTCCAATCATTTTATTAGAAGAAAATTTTGATAATTTATCTGGAGAAATAAGAATTACAGATTGGTTGAATTATAGAGAAAAAGGCACAAAATCTTGGAGATCTTATTCAGATACGTATGCTCAAAGTAAAGCAGCAAGAGTGGGTTCTAAAAGCTCAGGAGATGCAAGTACAATTACTTGGTTGATTACAAAAGGGATAGATTTAGACACAACTACAGCAGAATTTTTATCCTTTGAAACCTCTAATAGTTTTGCAAACGGAAGTAATTTAGAAGTCTTAATCTCTGCAGATTGGGATGGAACTGAATCAAATATATCCTCTGCAACTTGGAGTGTTTTACCAGCAAAAATAGTTTCTAATGGAGAAGGCTTTAAAAATTGGGTGCATTCTACTTTTGTAAATTTATCAAATTATACTGGTACTGCTTTTATTGCTTTTAGATATGCAGGAAGCGGAAATGTTTATTTTGATGGGACGTATGAATTAGATAATATCACTATTATTGCAGAATAATATTCTTATCATATGAAAAAAATAGAACACATTGGTATTGCTGTAAAAGATCTTAAGGTATCAAATAAATTATTTGCTTCATTATTTGGGGAAGAACATTACAAAGAAGAGGAAGTGATTTCAGAGGGAGTTAAAACCTCTTTTTTTAAAAGTGGGCCTAATAAAATTGAATTACTGCAAGCAACAAACCCAGAAAGTCCCATTGCAAAATTTATCAATAAAAAAGGAGAAGGAATTCATCATATTGCATTTGCAGTTTCAAACATAAAAACGGAAATTGAAAGACTGAAAAAAGAAGGTTTTGTTGTCTTAAATGAAATACCTAAAAAAGGGGCAGATAATAAATTGGTTGCTTTTTTACATCCCAAAACTACAAACGGAGTTTTAATCGAGTTGTGCCAAGAAATAGAATAGTTAAAATACTGCTAACTGTTACTGTCAACTGCATACTAATTATTATCTTGCAATGATTTTAAAAGCAAATACACCATGTCATCTAAGTTTGATTCTTATCAAAAAAGACGCCTGCAATCTTCTTACATTTCAGTTGTAGTTAGTATTGCTTTGGTGCTTTTTATGGTGGGTGTTTTAGGGTTGATTTTATTAAAGTCTACTAAAGTTGCAAATCATGTCAAAGAAAAAGTGGCTATTACACTTTTTATAAAAGACAAGGTAACTCAAAAACAAATAAAATCGTTTAGAGAATCTCTTTTAGAAGAAATTTTCACAAAAAAAGCTATTTATACAAGTAAAACACAAGCAGCAAAAAAATATAGCAAAGAAATTGGTGAAGATTTCCTTGAATTTTTAGGGAGTAATCCTTTGAAAAATGGAATAGATATTTATCTAAAAGCAGATTTTGTTACACCAGAAAAAATACAAGAATTAGAAAATCGCTTTTTAAAAAATGCATTTGTAGCAGATGTTTCATATGATAAACCTTTAATTAATTTATTAACTAAAAATATTAAAAGAATCAGTTTTTGGCTATTCGTCTTCAGTGGTTTTTTTAGTCTAGTCGCAATGATTTTAATTAATAGTTCCATAAGATTGTCTATTTACTCAAAACGATTTAATATAAAAACCATGCAAATGGTGGGCGCAACAAAACGGTTTATCAGAAAGCCATTTATTTGGAGAAGTATAAAATTAGGAATGATTGGCGCTTTATTCGCTTTGATAGGGCTGGCATTTGTAATTTATTATGTAGATAAATACATACCAGGTTTAGAACTTTTAAAAGATTACTTTTCGTTAGGATATTTAGTTGGTGGTGTACTTTTATCAGCCTTTATAATTACGTGGGTAAGCACATTCTTTGCCACACAGCGCTTTTTAAATTTAAAAACAGACGAACTTTATTATTAAAATATGCAAAAAGAAAATAATCAAAAAAAAGAATTTCTCTTTGGTCAAAAGAACTATAGAATCATGCTTGTTGGCATCGTTTTTATTGCTTTCGGATTTATTTTCATGTCCGGAGGTGGAAGTGATAATCCAGAGGTTTTTAATGAAGAAATATATAACTGGCAGCGTATACGATTAGCGCCAACTTTGGTAATTATTGGATTGGTAATAGAAATTTATGCTATTTTTGCCAAACCAAAAAAATAAATATGAATTTATTAGAGACGATCATTCTAGCTGTAATTGAAGGAATCACAGAGTTTTTACCGGTATCATCAACAGGTCACATGATTATAGCATCATCTTTTATGCGAATTGCAACGGATGATTTTACCAAACTTTTTACTATTGTTATTCAATTAGGGGCCATTTTATCCGTGGTCGTTTTATATTGGAAACGTTTTTTTCAAAGTTTTGATTTTTATTTTAAACTATTAGTGGCATTTATACCGGCAGTTGTTTTAGGCTTATTATTAAATGATGTAATAGATAGTTTATTAGAAAGCCCAATTACTGTGGCAATTTCTTTAATAATAGGAGGTTTCATTCTATTAAAAGTTGATGAATGGTTTAAGGGAAATGAAGAATTTGATGAGAAAAATCCAAATGAACACACAGAAATAAGTTATGCGAATGCTTTAAAAATTGGTTTTTTTCAATGTTTAGCGATGATTCCTGGTACCTCGAGAAGTGGAGCAAGTATTGTAGGAGGAATGACGCAAAAAATTAATAGAAAAACTGCAGCAGAATTTTCTTTCTTTTTGGCAGTTCCAACAATGTTGGGAGCTACTGCAAAAAAAAGTTACGACTATTATAAAGCAGGTTTCGAACTTTCTTCAGATCAAATTAATTATCTAATTATTGGTAATATTGTAGCTTTTATAGTTGCTTTAATCGCGATTAAATCTTTTATTGATTATTTAAGTAGAAAAGGGTTTAAAATTTTTGGTTACTATAGAATTATTTTAGGAATTACATTGTTAATCATTCATTTTTTCATTTATAGATTAACCATTTAATTTTTTTTGATGAATATTGAAGAGTATCAAAAAGGTCAGGTTTTATTGATTGACAAACCACTTACTTGGACCTCTTTTCAGGTCGTGAACAAACTACGGTGGGAAATAAAACAGCGCTTTAATATTAAGAAAATTAAAGTGGGTCACGCAGGGACTTTAGATCCTTTAGCAACAGGTCTGTTAATTATTTGCACAGGAAAACAGACGAAAGAAATTCATACCTATCAAAATCAAGTAAAAGAGTATACAGGTACATTTACTTTAGGTGCAACCACTCCAAGTTACGATTTAGAAACAGAAATCGATCAAAAATTTCCGACAGAACATATTACTGAAGATTTATTAAAAGAAACTACAAAACAATTTATTGGTGATATTCAACAAAAACCACCTATTTTTTCTGCAATTAAAAAAGATGGAAAACGTTTATACGAATTGGCAAGAAAAGGCGAGACTACAGAAATTAAGGCCAGGATCGTTAAGGTTTTAGAATTCGAAATTACTACTATTAATCTGCCAAAAGTAGACTTTAAAGTAGTTTGTAGTAAAGGAACCTACATTCGTTCTTTAGCTTCCGATTTTGGAAATGCATTAAATTCTGGTGCGCATTTATCAGCATTAAGAAGAACAAAAATCGGTGATTTTTCTGTTGATAAATCAAATTCTATTGAGGGTTTTATTAAAAGTCTAAAAGTGGAATAGTTTTTGTCTCCAAGGTTGTGACAAAAGCTATTTTATGAAAAAAAATCTATCTTTAATCTTCTTATTTATCACATTACTATCTTCATCTCAACAAAAATTTGGGAAATCTTTTATTACAGGTACTTTTAATTTTACGCTTGGTATAAATGAAAATTACACCATAAATAATGAGGAAGGTGAATATCTTATTGAACCAGCTGCAATTTTTTTAAGAACAGGTTTTGGCTATGAATTTAAAAAAAGGGTTGCTATTAGTTTTAATGCTGGATTTGATTATCATTGGAATTATGCTGTAAGTGCTTTTCCAACTTATGGGACTATAAAGTACAATATTACTGAAGATGAAGGGGATACTTTTTTTATTGAAGGGAGTTATGGTAAAATGTGGCGACCCTCATCTAATTATCCAGATGGAAAGTATTATAGTTTTGGAATTGGATCTCAAGTAGCAGGTGGTGATAGATGGAATACAATTTTAAGATTAGATTTTCACAGAAAAAGTATTTATGGTTTTGAAAACAATAGGTTAGATAGTGTTTCCTTAGGGATAGGATTTTCTTTCTTTTAAAATAAAAAGGATTTATATTTAAATTTTTTTACAAAAAAAATCCTGAGTTTTACCTCAGGATTTATATATAAGTCTACTTCTTAAAAGATTATTTCTTTTTAGCTAATAAATCTCTTATTTCAGCTAATAAATCTTCTTGACTCGGTCCTTTTGGAGCAACTGGTGCTGGCTCTTCTTTCTTTTTAGTTGCATTTACACCTTTTACAATTATGAACATTACAAAAGCTACAATAATAAAGTCAATTACGTTTGTTAAGAAATCTCCATATAAAACCGCAACTTCTCCAACAACTTTTCCTGTATCTTCAGTAATACCTTCTTTAACAATCCATTTTAAATCTTTGAAATCAGTGTTAAATATCAGGCCAATTAAAGGAGAAACAATTCCTCCTGTAAAAGAAGTTACAACTTGTTTAAAAGCTGCCCCCATAACAAAACCTACCGCAATATCGATAAGGTTACCCTTCATTGCAAAATCTTTAAATTCTTTAAGCATTCCCATTTGTTTTGATTTTTAATATGTTAGAATGCTAAATTAGTGAAATTTATTAATATTTTAACGTTTTTTTAACACGCTGTGAAATTGCAGTTAAGGTTTCATAAACAATAGTTTCAGAAATATTAGCAATATTTTGTATCATTTCTTGATTATTAAAAATGATAACTTTATCACCTTCTTTGCACTCAATCTTTGTAACATCAACCATAATCATATCCATACAGACATTACCAATAATAGGTACTTTTTTATTGTTGATGAGTACATGCCCTTTTTTATTACCTAATCTTCTAGATATTCCATCTGCGTGACCAATCGGTATTGTTGCTGATTTACTTGGTCTTTTTGCAACAAAAGCTCTATTGTAGCCTACCGTTTCTCCGGGCTCAATGAAGTGAATTTGAGAAATAATAGAGGTTAAATTATGTGTGTTATTTAATTGAGAGGTTTCTTCGGTATTATTTCCAAACCCATATAAACCAATGCCAATCCTAACCATATCAAATTGGGCTTTTACATAATTTACAACACCAGATGTATTTAAAATATGAAGCATAGGTTTGTAACCTAAATGCGTGTAAAATTGTTGTGCTATGTATGCAAAATTATTGATTTGATTTGTTGTAAAATCTTTTTCTTCTAAATCTTCACTCGCCGCTAAATGCGAAAATAAAGATTGCACTTTTACGTGATTTGTTTCTTTTAAACTCGTTAAAATTTTAGAAATATCTGCATGCCAAAATCCTAATCTATTTAAACCTGTGTTAAACTTTAAATGAATAGGGTAATTCATTAAAGGAGCTGTATCCGCTAAATTTAAAAAAGCATTAAAAATTTTAAAACTGTATAGATTTGGTTCTAATCTATAATCTACAACAGACTGTAAATTTTGCACTTGAGGGTGTAAAACTAAAATCGGAGCTTTTATTTCTGCTTCACGCAAAGCAATACCTTCAGAAGCATAAGCAACTGCAAAATAATCTACTTTATCTTCTAAAAATTGAGCAACTTTAATGCCATCACTTCCGTAGCCAAAAGCTTTAACAACTGCTAAAATTTTGGTTTTTGGTTGTAGTTTTTGTTTAAAATAATTTAGGTTATGTTCTAAAGCATTTCCATCAATTTCTAAAACAGTTACATGATTATTCATCAGTAGAACTTTCTTTTTTATCAGTAATTCCTTTCTCTTTATTTTTGACAGCTTTAAAATATGCAGCTCTGCTTAAAGGTTCATATTCCTGAGTCTCACCTAACATTACTAATTTGTCATTTTGTGCTTTTCTAAAACTGTAATGTGCTAAGTTACCTGTGTGTGTGCAAACAGCATGTACTTTAGTCACATATTCCGCAGTTGCCATTAAAGCAGGCATTGGGCCAAAAGGATTTCCTTGAAAGTCCATATCTAAACCGGCCACAATTACTCGTATTCCTCGGTTTGCTAAATCATTACAAACAGCAACAATTTCATCATCAAAAAACTGAGCTTCATCAATACCAACAACATCTACATCATTGGCTAACAGCCTAATATTTGAAGAAACCGGTACAGGTGTTGATCTGATTCTATTATCATTATGCGAAACAACTTGCTCTTCATCATAACGCGTATCAAGAGCAGGTTTAAAAATTTCTACACTTTGTTTTGCAAATTGTGCACGCTTTAAACGTCTAATTAATTCTTCTGTTTTACCAGAAAACATAGAGCCACAAATAACTTCTATCCAGCCAAATTGTTCTGTATGATTTACTGTATTTTCAAGAAACATTTTGTAATTTTAGGCGTTTTAGTTTTATAATTTTGTTTTAGTTTGATTGTCAACAAATTTAGCAATATTTAGCTGTAAAAAATAACTTCAATTAACAACTTATGCACAAAAAATTAGAATCAGACTTAATGAGTTTGGCGCACAGTATTTTAAAAATGAAAAATAAAAAAGATGTGTTTGCCTTAAAACAAAAATCTAAAGAGATTTATGAGAAACTATCTATGCTTGCTTTTGTTGAAGAATATGTAAATACAACACCAAATTTAAAAGAATCAAAAGAAGAATTAATAGAAAAAGTGGCACAAGGTTTTGTGTCAAAAGATATTTCTATTTTTGAAGAAGCTACTTCTAACGAGGTTGTTGAAGATGGAGAAAAGATAGTCTATGATCTTGCTGATACGCCTAAAGAAGAATCTGAAATGGAAGAAATTTTAGAGCAACCTTTTGATGAATTAGAAGAAATTAAATTCTCTGAAAATGAAACAGAGCATATAAATGAGGTTATAAAGATTGAAGTAAATAAAACAAAAAGCTTAGAGGAAGAATTACAAGACATAATTTCGGTTGATGTAATGGCAGATTTATTTGAAAATGCCCAACCAAAATCTTTAAATGATAAATTGGTTAATAATATTCAAATTGGTTTAAATGACAGAATTATTTTTGTAAAAAATCTTTTTAATAATCAGCAAGAAGATTATAACAGAGTAATTTCTCAATTAAACACTTTTAAGTCAGAAAAAGAAGCAAAACAATTTATCAATAAGATGATAAAGCCAGACTATAATTGGTCTGAACATGAAGAATTAGAAAAACGTTTTTTAGAAATTATAGAACGTAAATTTGCTTAATTCTATTTGCTATTTAGGTTACGTACAAAAATTTAATTGATAATAATTAATTTCTAATTTTGAAACCCGTTTTAATCCATACACATTTTCATCGCCGTAAAACTGGAGTAACCAGAAGTATAGAAAATTTACTTCCTTTTTTTGATGATGATTTTGAAACATATGTTTATGGTTCAAATATTGATGGAAATAAAATTACCACTTCAAAATTAAAATCAATACTATTTTCTGATTTAAAAACAGTCGTACATTGTCATAGAAATAATGAAATTATAAGAATGCTATGGTATCGTTTTTTAGGTGCAAAATTCAAATTGATTGCAACTAGGCACGCAGAAACTGTGCCTTCAGGGCTCACAAAATATTTGCTTAAAAAAGCGGATAAAGTAATTACGCTCATTAAAAGTATGAGCACTAATTTAGGGATTGATAATACTCTTATTGCTCATGGGGTTAGAGTTGAAGAGTTTGTGCCAAATCTAGAAAAAAGGCTAGAAAAGATTAAACAAGACAATGTTATTTTAAATGCAGGAAGAGTAAGGAAAGCAAAAGGTCAACTTGTTTTACTCGAGGCTGCCAAGGTTCTAAAAGAGCAAAAAAATTGGGCATTAGTTATTGTTGGTAAAGTTGATAAGCCTCTATTTTTAGAAGAATTAAAAACGATTACAAAAAAACATGAAATAGAAAATCAAGTCTATTTTGTTGATGAAACTAGAGATATTATTTCTTATTATCAAGCAGCAAAAATTGTTGTCGCTCCAAGTTTTTCTGAAGGATTTTCTTTAGTAACTGCCGAAGCTATGTCTTGTGAATGCACAGTAATTGCCACAAAAAATGTAGGAGTTCATTCCCAATTAATTACAAATGGTAAAAATGGGTATTTGTTTGAAGCAGGAAATTCTCCGGCGTTAGAGCTACTTTTATTTAAATTGATGAAAAATCAAATTTCACATTTGGGGAAACAAGGAAGAGAAGAAATTGTACAGAATTGGAGTGCAAAAAAAGAAGCACAAAATTTAATAGAACTTTATAAATTATGGTAAAAAAAATATTCTTTTTGGCGTTTTTTATAGTTTTAGTGGGATGTAAATCAACCCACAAAATTCAGGGATTTTCGAAAAAGGATATTCCTTCAAAACCTAATTATAATAATGAGAAAAATTGGGCAGTTTTACCAAATTCTTCTTTTGAAGAATTAAAAGAATTTACTTCTAAAGAAATAGATACTTTACAAGCAGATGTTTTTTATGTGTATCCAACTTTAAATACAGAAAATGATGATTTACGGTGGAATGTTCCTGTAGAGGATATTGAGCAGCAGAATAAAGTTTTAAACAAAGCGGTTTTATTTCAAGCTTCGGCATTTGCAACTTCAGGTAAATTGTACGTTCCTTATTATAGACAAGCACATTTACGTTCTTATAAGATGTTAGAAAACGGAGGAGACAAGGCGTTACTTTTAGCTTATTCTGATGTTAAAAAAGCTTTTGAAGTTTATTTAAAAAACTACAATAAAGGTAGACCAATTATCATTGCAAGTCACAGTCAAGGCTCTACACATGCCAAATTTTTATTAAGAGATTTTTTTGATAACAAACCTTTGCAAGAAAAATTGATAGCGGCATATATTGTTGGCACAGTCCTAAAATCAGATTTGTTTTCAACTTTAAAGCCAATGACAAAACCAAATGAAATAGGAGGTTTTGTTGGTTGGAATACATTTAAGAAAGGCAATTATCCGAAGAAAAGAGATGTTTATAAAGGTAGTGTTACAACAAACCCTATAACTTGGGACGATGCAAAAACTACAGAATTATATGAACACAAGGGGTTTTTATATTCTAATAAAAAGATATATAAAAATGTATTAAAAATAGAAATTACAGATGGATTGGTTTGGAGTACAAACCCTAAATTTCCAATGCGATTTTTTATGTCTTTTATGAAAAATTATCATGTTGGTGATATTAATCTTTTTTGGCAGGATATTAGAGAAAATGCAGAATTAAGAACTAAAACCTGGTTAGCGGAAAATAAATAATGTAACAAAGTCTTTTTGTAATCGTCTAAAAATAAAACGAATAAAATGAAACGACTTACTGTAATTATCTCTGCTTTTTTTATAATAACTGTATCTGCTCAAGAAGAAGCTTTTAAAAAATTTTATAAAGTAAATAAGGACAAATCAGCTTTTTCAATCAATTTATCAACTTCATTGGCAGGTTCCTTTTTAGACGATGAAGATGAAGAGAGTTTGTCAACTTTAATTAAAAAATCGAGCAACTTCAAGTTAATGGTTTTTGATAATGAAGATGATACCGTATCGAAGAATTTTAAAAAGTTTACAAGAAAAAACAGATTAAAAACTTTGGCTCGCGTTAAAGATAAGGGAGGTAAAGCAGAATTCTTTTTTATTGAAATAAATAAATTTATAACAGAAATTATTATAAGAGCCAATAGTAATAATGATAAACTCGTTTTATTCGGTTTAAAAACAAAAATCACTAAAGATGAGTTGGCGTCAGTATTTTCTTCTTCCGATGTAAAAATTTCATCAAAATAAAACTTAAAGAAAGAGAAGGTTTAACCGATTTTCTCTTTTAAGGCTTGAACAACTTTTTTACTATTTCCAATAAAAATTTCATTATTTAAAATAAAAACAGGGCGTTTTAAAAACGTATATTCATCTAAAATATATTGTTTATAATCAGTTTCAGACAATATTTGATTTTTTAAATCCATAGCTTTATAGAGTTTTGCCCGTTTGTTAAACAACGCTTCGTAACTTCCAGAAAGTTGGTGCATTTCATCTAGTTGAGAAACTGAAACGTTATTTGCCTTTATTTCTTGACGCTCAAAACCATCAGTATTTACCTCTTTAAGAATTCTTCTGCAAGTATCACAAGTTTGTAAAAAATATACTTTCTTCATTTTTATGGATTATATTTACACTTCAAAATTACACATAAAAATGAAAATACAATTTGATATTTTACGAAAATCTAGAGAGCTTATTTTAAAAGAACTAGAAGGGTTAACCCTAGATCAAATTCATGAGATTCCTGAAGGATTTAAGAATAATATAGCTTGGAATGTAGCGCATTTAGTAGTTACACAACAATTGTTGCATTACAAATTTTCAGATTTAAATTGTTTGTGTCCGGATAATTTAATTGATGATTATAAAAAAGGAACTGCACCAACTAAAATTTTCACGGTAGAAGAATTTGACGAAGTGAAAGAACTATTGATGGGTTTGCCAGATACTTTAGAAGAAGATTTCGAAGCAGGTATTTTTGAGAATTATAATGACTATCCAACAAGTACGGGTTTCGTTTTAAGCTCGATAGAAACGGCAATCGCATTTAATAATTTTCATGAGGGCATTCACTATGGAATTATTAGAGCTATCAAAAAATTCATATAATTTTATATGGATTACTTTTTTATGCACTTAGAATTATAAAAATTTACATAGATTTTATTTATTGTTTACTTTTTGGAACATTGATCTGGCCAAAAGATAAAATAGCTGTTCTAGGTATTATGAAAAAATTCACAAAATAATTTGAAAACTATTTTTTGATAGTTTGTAATTTGTAAGACTTAAAAAATGAAATTCAATACAAAAACTATCCAAGGAGGACAAAAACACGAAGAAGCTACAGGCTCAGTAATTCCACCAATTTTTCAAACATCTACTTATAAACAATCTAGTTTTGGGGTAGCACAAGAATACAATTATTCAAGAGGGGCAAACCCAACGAGAACTGCTCTAGAAGATAGTTTTGCTTCTATTGAAAATGGAACACATGGTTTTGCATTTTCTTCTGGTTTGGCAGCAATAGATTGTGTTCTCCGAACACTAAATCCTGGCGATGAAGTTATTGCAGGAAACGATTTGTATGGAGGAACTTACAGAATGTTTACACAACTATTCCAAAAATACGGACTAGAGTTTACCTATGTAGATATAGATTCTGGAGAAAATATATTAAAAGAAATTACAGAAAGAACAAAATTAGTTTGGTTGGAAACACCAACAAATCCATTAATGAAAATTGCTGATATCGAAGCAATTTGTTCTGCAGTAAAAGAAGTCAATGTAGACATTTTAATTGCTGTAGATAATACATTTGCAACACCATATTTACAAAGGCCTTTAGATTTAGGGGCAGATATTGTAATGCATTCTGTAACAAAATATTTAGGAGGACATTCAGATTTGTTAATGGGTGCTTTAATTGTAAAAGAAGCAAAATTAGCTGATGAATTAAATTTTATTCAATTTGCCGCTGGGGCTATTGCAGGACCTATGGATTCTTTCTTAGCATTAAGAGGCATAAAAACCTTACATGTTAGAATGCAAAGACATTGTGAAAACGCTAGCGCAGTAGCTAGTTTTTTAAAGAAAAACCCTAAGATTGGGGCCGTCTATTATCCTGGCTTAGAAGATCATCCAAATCATGAAGTGGCTAAAAAACAGATGAAGGATTTTGGTGGAGTCGTTTCTTTCCGTTTAAAAGACGGCAGTAGAGAAGCTACTTTTAAATTTTTAGAAAGCATTAAATTCTTTACGTTAGCGGAATCTTTAGGAGGTGTAGAAAGTATGGTAAATCATTCGGCAACAATGTCGCATGCATCCATGCCAGAAGAAGCACGCTTAAAAATAGGGATTACGGATTCTTTAATACGACTAAGTGTTGGTATTGAAGATGTAGAAGATTTATTAGCAGATTTAGAACAAGCGTTAAATCATTAAAAACGAAAAAATAGTGCCATCTAAAAAGACTTAGGAATATTAATTTTTCAGGTTATTTTATATTTTATTCAATAGCTCGTAGAACATTTTTATTTTCTTAAATGTCTATAATCATTCAATAATAAAACTTTCTTCTAGAAAATAGTTGGCTCTTAATTCAGCATTATTAATTTGTTTATGATACAAAATAATTTCAGGGAGTTGCTTTATTAGATAATTTCCTGTGTCCCACTTATTATTTTTATTTTCGTCAATAATAACTCGTATAGTATATTTTTTAGGTTGTAATAAATCGAAAACGATACCTTTTGAAGTTGCAGTAAATTGACGTTCTATAACTTTATCTTGCTTTTTTCCAGAAAGTAATTCAATAATTAAATTTTTAGAATTTATGTTGTTTACTTTTAAAGTGATTCTTCCGTAGTCATCAATTTCTTTGGTGCTAAAACTATATTTTAATGTATCATTTTTAACGGAGAAAACATCATTGAAGGCACCAGGTAAAGCTGTAAAAAGGTATTTCTCTTTTGGTTTTTTATCAAAAATAAATCCAACTTTATTCTCTTTTTTAGAAGGTATAGTGTTGTAGTTTATAGCAATTGTGTCTTTGTTAAAAAAACTTACTTTACTTGTGTCTATTTTTACAATAGGGTTGTTACTGGTTAAAAAGAAAGTATCTCTAAAATGAAGAATATTTTTTGTCGAAGATTTCATTACTAAAGAATCTAATTTTTTCTTTCTCAATTTCACCGTTAACGTATCTGAAAATTTATTATTGGCAATTACAAAATTTAAGGAATCTGCCTCGAAAGGAGTGAACCAAAAGTTTAAGGTATCTTTATCAACTTCGAATTTAGAAACACTTTTAAAATCATCCGGAACTTTAGAAAGTATTTTTATTTGCATATTTTTTCCAGCACCTTCAAAACCAAATTCTATTTTTCCTTTGGTAATTTCTTTTCCCCTTTTAAATTGATAAGGTTGTTCTTCTTTAAATAAAATGATGGGTTTTGTAATAATACTATCTTTGGGTAATTGAATGGTGTCCGTAAGAAAACCAATTTTATCAGTTTTTGGATTAAAAATATAATCGTTCAAAGATTCTTGCAAAGCCAACATTAAATACCTTCCCTTTCTAAGGTTTGTAAATTTAAAATTTATTGTATCAAGTGTGTTTGTGATGTAGTCGGGTTTCTTTTTATATACAATAGAATCATTAAAAGAGCTGTCTATTCTGTATAATAAAACGTTTATATTTTTAGGCGTTTCAAAAAGTTTTGCATCTTTTATATTTCCGGAGGTAGTTAAAGAGTCTATGTAAGTTCCAGTAGAAAATATATATTTAAAATTCTCTAATTTATTACCCTCATTATGATCCTCTACTGCATTTCCAAAATTAAAAGTATAAGTTGTATTTAGTTTTAAAGTATCAATAATTTCAATCTTTATAAATTCGCTAGGCGCACCTTGGGGAGAAATTAATGGAGGATTTTTCATTGGAGGTGAAACTACCAATTCTGTATTTAAATTTTTTAATGTAATGTATTCATTAAAGTCTATTTTAATTTCTTTCTTATTAAAATTTACACTTTCATAAGGTGGTTTTGCAGTAATAAACAAAGGAGCGTCTTCATCTTTTGGCCCACCTTCTGGTCTACCCGTTCTGGCACAGTTCGTAACAAAAATAAGTAACACGGATAAAAAAAGAAATCTATACACTATTCTCACAAAAAATAAATTAGATACAAATTAACAATTAATTTTTGAATATAAATTCATAAAATCTATTCTGTATACGCCATGGTTAAAATACTTATTTTGCAGTCCTTAGATTTTAAAAATTCTTTTGCACATGCTTCTAAAGTTGCACCGGTTGTGATCACGTCATCAATTAATAAAATATGTTTATGATTAAAAAATTCAGGATTTTTTAAAAGAAATTTTGTGCCAATATTATTGAAACGCTCAAAACGAGCTTTAAAAGTTTGGGTTTTGGTCGATGAGATTCTGATTAAATAATTTTCTAGAAATGGTGTATTTAGTTGTTTACTCAAAGTTTCACCAAATTTTGTTACTTGATTATAGCCTCTTTCTTTTAATTTTTTTGGATGTAAAGGCACAGGAATTATATAATCTACCTCTTTAAATCCTTTATTTTCACTCAAAATTTCCCCCAACCAATTACCAAAGAAAACCCCAATCTCTTCATTACCTTTGTATTTTAAATCATGAATTATTTTTTTTGTGATTCCTTTTTTTCTAAAAAAAAATAAAGAAAATACATTTTCTGTTAAAAACCGGCCATAAAAATTTTCTGAAATTTTGTTTTGTTTAAAATCCTGAAAATTAGTTAGTGGTAAGTCGTGTCTGCAAAGTGTACAAATAGTAGTTTCATTTTCTACTAGTTTTTGTTCACAAACAGCACATAGTTTTGGATAAAAAATATAGAATAAGTCTTTTAAAAGTCTCATCTTTACGTAACAATTTTTAAGTAATATACTTAATAAATAAGAGATTACCTTTGTCTAGCAGAATAAAATTTTTCAAAGAAGCATTAAAAAACTTAAAAACATTAGGCACTGTTATGCCAAGTTCAAGTTTTTTGTCAAAAAGAATGTTAAGAGAGATTGATTTTTCCCAAGCAGAGGTTATTGTTGAGTTGGGGCCTGGAAATGGTGCGATTACAAAGTATATTATAGAACAATTATCACCTATAGCAAGATTAATTTGTTTCGAAATTAATAATAATTTTTACAGTCAATTAAAAGAGCAAAAACATCCACAATTAATTGTGTTAAATATTTCTGCAGGAAAAATTGCAGATGAATTGAAAAAGTTAAATATTAAGAAAGTAGATTGTATTATTTCTAGTTTACCATTAACCATACTTCCTAAAGAAGTGTCAGAGGAAATTTTGTTGAAGGCTTTTGAGGTTTTAGAGGATAACGGCTCATTTATTCAATATCAATATAGTTTAAGTTACTTTAAAAAAGTGAAAAAAGTATTTCGAGAGTCTATTTCAGTAGAATTTGAACCTTTAAATATTCCTCCAGCATTTATTTATCGATGTAAAAAAGTCCAATAAATTTTCTTGAAAAACTTTAGCAAACACGTATCTTTGCCCTCATTATGGCAAAACAAGAAGATCAGTTTAAAAAAGTTTTATCGCATGCAAAAGAATATGGTTATGTATTTCAGTCTTCTGAAATTTATGATGGATTAAGCGCGGTTTACGATTATGCTCAAAATGGAGTTGAACTAAAGAAAAATATTAGAGATTATTGGTGGAAAGCAATGGTGCAAATGCATGAGAATATTGTGGGGATTGATGCCTCAATTTTAATGCATCCTACTACTTGGAAAGCTTCTGGTCACGTAGACGCATTTAATGATCCTTTAATAGATAATAAAGATTCTAAAAAACGTTATAGAGCAGATGTTTTAATTGAAGATTATTGTGCTAAAATTGAAGGCAAAATAAATAAGGAAGTGGCTAAAGCATCAAAACGTTTTGGTAATGCTTTTAATAAAGAAGAGTTTCTTGCTACAAATGGAAGAGTTGTTGGATACCAGGAAAAAATAAAGGCAATTTTAGCAAGAATGGGTGCGTCTTTAGAAAACGAAGATTTAGCAGATGTTAAGCTATTAATTGAAGAGTTAGAGATTGCAGACCCTTTAACAGGCTCTAGAAATTGGACAGATGTTAAGCAGTTTAATTTAATGTTTGGTACAAAACTTGGCGCATCTGCTGAGACCGCTATGGATTTGTATTTACGTCCAGAAACAGCACAAGGAATTTTTGTTAATTTCTTAAATGTTCAGAAAACAGGAAGAATGAAAATTCCTTTTGGAATTGCACAAACAGGTAAAGCATTTAGAAATGAGATTGTTGCTAGGCAATTTATTTTTAGAATGCGTGAGTTTGAGCAAATGGAAATGCAATTTTTTGTAAAACCAGGTACTCAAAAAGTTTGGTATGAGCAATGGAAGGAAACGCGTTTAAAATGGCATTTATCTTTAGGGATGGGAGCAGAGAATTATCGTTTTCATGATCATGATAAATTAGCACATTATGCCGATGCAGCTGCCGATATTGAGTTTAATTTTCCTTTCGGATTCAAAGAGTTAGAAGGAATTCATTCACGTACAGATTTCGATTTAAAAGCCCATGAGAAACATTCAGGTAAGAAATTACAGTATTTTGATCATGAGGAAAATAAAAGTTATACACCTTATGTAGTAGAAACTTCTATTGGTTTAGATAGAATGTTTTTAGCAGTCTTCTCAAATTCTTTAATTGAAGAAGAATTAGAAAACGGAACAACAAGGACAGTTTTAAAATTACCAGCAGTTTTGGCTCCTTTTAAGGCAGCGATTTTACCATTGGTGAAAAAAGATGGTTTGCCCGAAGTTGCGCGTAAAATTATGGAGGATTTAAAGTGGGACTACAACGTATATTATGACGAAAAAGATGCTGTTGGTAAGCGTTATAGGCGTCAAGATGCCGCTGGAACTCCATTTTGCATTACAGTAGATCATGACACTTTGGTAGATCACTGTGTTACGATAAGACATAGAGATACAATGGATCAAAAAAGAGTTGCAATTGTGGACTTAAAAGAAATAATACAAGCTGAAGTGGCCGTAAAGACTTGGTTGCAAAAAATGTAATTCAATTCTTTGAAGGTTGTTTTGCGTTCACAATAACTTCTAAACGAAATATTCAGTCAGAATTTTAGACATAAAAAAAGGTAGTAATTTTTAAATTACTACCTTTTTTATTATTTGCTTTTAACAGTTTTTAGTGTGTTAAAAGATAAATTATTATCCTAAAGTAACTCTTTTAAAAGCACTTACAGAAACATCTCCATATGTTTTAACATACTGTGCAACGTTTTTCTTTTCATCCTTAATAAAAGATTGATCTAAAAGACATTGTTCCATATCCAAAGTCGTATTGTCAGAAATGAATCTTTCCATTTTTCCTGGTAAAATTCTATCCCAGATTTTTTCTGGTTTTCCTTCAGCAGCTAATTCAGCTTTAGCAGCTTCTTCAGCTTTTGCTAAAATCTCATCAGATAATTGCGACATAGAGATATATTGAGGTACATTTTTCAATGTTTTACCCAATCTTCCTAATTCAATATTATCTTTTTCAATCACTGCTATTCTAGCTTCAGTTTCTGCAGCTACAAAAGCAGGGTCAAAATCTTTGTAAGACAACGTAGTTGCTCCCATAGATGCTACCTGCATTGCTAAATCTTTTGCTAAGTTTTCAGCATTATCTACAACAGCAGATAAACCAACTAAAGCAGCGATTTTACCAATATGAGTATACGCACCAACATAAGCAGCTTCGATTTTTTCAAAGGCAGTGATTTCTAACTTTTCTCCAATAACACCAGTTTGTTCAACTAATTTATCGGCAACTGTCATTCCACCAAAGTCAGCAGCTAAGAAAGATTCTTTACTGTCATAATCTAAAGCGATATCTGCGAATTGACCACCTAAGGCTACAAAAGAATCATTTTTCCCAACAAAGTCAGTTTCACAAGCCAAAACGATTGCTACACCTGAAGTTTTAGCATCATTAATTCTTGTTACAGCAACACCTTCGGTAGATTCTCTATCCGCTCTTTTAGCAGCAATTTTTTGACCTTTTTTACGCAAAATATCAATTGCTTTATCAAAATCACCACCAGCTTCAACTAATGCCTTTTTACAGTCCATCATTCCAGCTCCAGTAGCTTCTCTTAATTTTTTAACATCAGCAGCACTTACTTTTACTGTTTCCATGTTATTTTATATTTTAAAAGTTATAATTATTTTGTTTCTTTAGCAGAAGTTTCAGTAACTTCAGCTTTTGTTTCTTCAACTTTAGAAGTTGTTTCTTCAACTTTAGGAGCTGCTTTTTCCGCTTTAGGAGCTGCAACTTCTTTCGCTACTTTTACTTTTTCTTTGTCTGCTTTTCTATCTGATAAACCTTCTGCAACTGCATCGGTAACAAAAGATAATACTTTGTCTATAGACTTAGAAGCATCATCATTTGCAGGAATTACAAAATCAACTAATCTTGGATCAGAGTTTGTATCTACCATTGCAAAAATTGGAATGTTTAATTTTTGAGCTTCTGCCACAGCAATGTGCTCTTTCTTGATGTCAACTATAAATAATGCACCAGGTAAACGAGTCATGTCAGAAATTGAACCTAAATTCTTTTCTAACTTTTCTCTCTGACGATTAATTTGTAATTTCTCTCTTTTAGATAAAGCATCAAAAGAACCATCTTGCTTCATTCTATCAATATGAGCCATTTTTTTAACAGCTTTTCTAATAGTTACAAAGTTCGTTAACATACCACCTGGCCATCTTTCTGTGATGTAAGGCATGTTTACTGCTTTTGCTTTTTCTGCAACAATATCTTTTGCTTGTTTTTTAGTGGCAACAAATAAAATTTTACGTCCAGAGTTTGCAATCTTTTTTAAAGCTTCTGAAGTTTCTTCTATTTTAGCCGCAGTTTTATACAAATCAATGATGTGTACACCATTTCTTTCTGTATAAATATAAGGAGCCATGTTTGGATTCCACTTTCTAGTAAGGTGTCCAAAATGCACACCATTATCTAATAATTCTTGTATGTTTACGTTTGCCATTTTTTAAATGTGTTTACTTTCTGTTTTGAAATCAATATATAAGTAGTCTTTTAGGAGTCTTATATATTTAGATACTAAACTGTTTAATATTAATTGTATATAATAATAACAGTTCTCGATATAATAATTTACCCACCTTTCGACGAAGCTTAAGGTGATCGTAAAAACTATTAACGTTTCGAGAATTGGAATTTTTTACGTGCTTTTTTCTGACCGAATTTCTTACGTTCAACCATTCTTGGATCACGTGTTAATAAACCTTCTGGTTTCAAAATAATTCTGTGATCTGCATCAATAGAAACTAATGCTCGTGTAATTGCTAAACGAATTGCTTCTGCTTGTCCTGTAACTCCACCACCGTAAACATTAACTTTGATATCATAAGATTCTAAGTTTTCTGTTAACATTAAAGGTTGTTGTACTTTATACTGCAGAGTACCTGTTGTAAAGTAATCCTTATAGTCTTTTTTATTTACAGTAATGTTCCCTTTACCGTCTGTAAGATAAATACGAGCAACAGCCGTTTTTCTTCTACCTATTTTGTGAACTGTATCCATTATTTAAGATCGTTAAGATTAATAGCTTTAGGTGCTTGACCCGCGTGTTTGTGCTCAGTTCCTGCATATACATATAAGTTTCTGTATAGTGCTGCTCCCAAAATGTTTTTTGGTAACATTCCTTTAACTGCTTTCTCGATCAATCTTGTAGGATCTTTCTCAAACATTTCTGTTGCAGTTAACGATCTTTGTCCTCCTGGATACCCTGTGTGACGAATGTAAGATTTGTCTCTCCATTTGTTACCAGTTAAAACAATTTTTTCTGCGTTGATAATAACCACGTTGTCTCCACAATCTACGTGAGGAGTAAAGTTTGGTTTATATTTACCTCTAATTAGCTTTGCTACTTTAGAAGCTAGACGACCCAACGTTTGCCCGTCCGCATCAACTAAAACCCACTCCTTGTTTACGGTAGCGCTGTTTGCTGATACTGTTTTGTAACTTAATGTGTTCATAATTACACTATTAGTTTTTGTTTAATTAATAATTTCATTTTCCTTAAAAAAGGAGTGCAAATATAGTACTATTTATTTGTTTGGCAAATAGGTGTTTAGTTTTTTTATTGAACGTTTTTATTAGGAATAATTAACATATTCTTAAGAAAATAGAAAGGTATTTTTGATGCGCAAATAAATAGGTTATTCTCAATGATAAAATCAGTTAAAAATCAATGAAATTTTTTACTTCAATACTAGTATTTATTATTTTTTGTGGGGTTAATGCAACTGCACAAAAAATTAGGTTGAATAAAATTCAGAAGAGAATTTACACTACTAAAAAATTGGTAAAAACACCAATTATTGATGGAGGTATTTCCGAAGAAGCTTGGGATATTGTGGAGTGGTCTTCAGATTTTGTAGAAAAAACTCCAGATGAAGGAACTGAACCAACACATCAAACTCAATTTAAAGTTATGCATGATGCAAAGTATTTATACATTGCTATTCGAGCTTTTGATGACAATCCAGAATTAATTCAAAAACGATTATCGAGAAGAGATGGTTTTGCAGGAGATAGGGTAAATGTTATTATCGATAGTTATCATGATAAAAGAACTGCTTTTGTATTTACCACCACTGCTGCAGGGGTAAAAGGTGAGGAAATAGCTACGGGTAACGGAAGTAATTGGGACGATAGTTGGAACCCAATTTGGTATACAGATGCAAAAGTCGATGAGAGAGGGTGGACTGCAGAAATGAAAATTCCTTTTAGTCAATTGCGCTTTGGGAAAGTGAAAGAGCAGATTTGGGGGTTCAATGTAAATCGAACTATTTTTAGGAAAAACGAAAGGTCTCTATGGCAAAGAATTCCAAATGATCAGGCAGGTTTTATTAGTGAAGCAGGTGAGTTACATGGTTTAATTGATTTAGTTCCTCAAAAGCAATTGGAAATTCAGCCTTTTACAGCTGTACAATATGATTCTTACCCTGCAGAAATAGGAAACCCTTATAGAGACGGAAGCGATTTCAAAATAAATGGCGGTTTAGACGCTAAAATTGGAATTACAAACGATTTGACTTTAGATTTAACTATCAATCCAGACTTTGGTCAAGTAGAGGCAGATCCTGGAGCTATTGCTTTAGATGGCTTTCAGATTTTTTTTAATGAACAAAGACCTTTTTTTGTAGAGAATAAAAACATCTTTGATTTTGAGTTCGCAAACGGGCAAGACAATCTTTTTTACAGTAGAAGAATTGGTCGAAATCCGCACAGAAACTCCAATTTAGCAATTGGAGAATATGCTAAAGAACCAATTAATTCAGCGATTTTAGGCGCAGCAAAATTTTCAGGAAAAACCCAAAATGGATGGTCTATAGGTGTTCTAGAAAGTGTTACTGCAAATGAATATGCAGAGATTAGGAGAGTAAATGGTACTAAAAGAGAGGAGATTGTAGAGCCTTTAACGAATTTTTTTGTAGCGAGAGCTCAGAAGGATTTTAATGAAAGAAACTCTTTTATTGGAGGAATTTTTACAGCAACAAACAGAAATTTAGATGGTAATTTTTCAGAATTGCATAAAGCGGCTTATTCTGGAGGTATTGATTTTAGGCATACATGGCGAAATAGAGGCTACTACATTGAAGGAAATGCAATAATGAGTCATGTTTTAGGAAGTGAAGAAGCGATAGAAAAGACCCAGCTTTCTATGGCTAGATTGTTTCAGAGAGTAGATGCTACTCATGTAGAATTAGATCCTACTCGAACTTCTTTAACGGGCTCGGGAGGTAGAATTGAAGTAGGAAAACAAGGTGGTGGAAATTGGCGATATAATATGGGTGTTGTTTGGCGTTCTCCAGAATTAGAATTAAATGATGTTGGTTTTTTGCGCCAAACAGATGAAATAATTCAATTTTCAGAAATTCAATATTTATGGCAAATCCCTACAAAAACATACAGAGATATTAACTTTCAATTAGAACAATATGCAACATTTGATTTTCAAGGAAATCAAAATAATATGCAATATAAAGCGGAAGTAAATGTTAATTGGATTAATAATTGGTCAACTGAATTAGGTCTTGGACATAAACCTTTGAGTTATGAAAATGCATATTTAAGAGGTGGTCCCCGCTGGCGTTATGCTGATAAGAATTTTCTGTATTTTTTCTTTGGATCAGATAAAAGTAAAAAGATGAGTTTTACTGCGGGTTATATAGATCGCAAAACAGAAGAAACTGTAAATGATTTAAAAAAATATATTTTTAAATTAGACTATCAACCTTTTGATGCTTTAAGCATTTCCTTAAACACGGAGTTTGAAAAAATTATTGATAAAACTCAGTATATAACAACAACAGATTTTGGGAATCAAAAAAGATATATTTTGGGCGAAATTGATAATCAAAGTTTATCAACAACTTTGCGTTTAAATTATAGTATCAACCCAAATATGTCTATTCAGTTTTATGGTCAACCTTATATTTCCAGAGGAAGATATTCTAATTTTAATTTTGTAAATCAATCCACTGCTGCGCGTCTAGAAGATAGAATTTCTATGTTTAGCCAAACTCAAATTTCATTCATGAACGATGTCTATAATATTGATGAAAACTTAGACGGAAATACAGATTATACTTTTAATAAACCTGATTTTTCTTTTGTGCAATTTCGCACAAACTTAGTGGCTAGATGGGAATATATACCTGGTTCTGAATTGTTTTTTGTTTGGGCAAGAGGTGGGGTAACTTTTGATGATCCCAGAAATTCTTTAACAAGAAGTTTACGAGATCAAATTACAAATAATAAATTGCAAGATACCTTTTTAATAAAGGCAACGTATAGATTTGTAAGATAAAAATCAGTTGATTAATTATATCAATCGATTAACTTTAAAGATGATGCAACAAATTTGTTATTCTCTATTTGTCCAGTTATTTCTCCTCTTCTAATAACTTCACAAAAGCCAGTTTTTTCATCGTGAGCGTCACCGAAATCATCAATTTCAAAACCTTCCACAAAGTATGCTTTGTTATCTATTCTGATTGCTAAATCACATCCATTTTTACTATCTAGGTCAAACTGACATTGTCCACAAGAAATCTCTGCTACCTGTTTTATTTCTTTTTTGTTTGAACAAGAAGCTAAAATCAATAAACTTAAAACGATTAATTTTTTCATAATTTCTAATTTTAAATAGTTTTTTATCAATTCATTTATCAATTGCTTTCGAAAACATTTTGACTTCACGAAAGCTCAATTTGATGGTTTTTTAACGTTCTTAAAACTTAAAATATTGTAAGGCTAAAAGTTGCCGATTTTAACTGTCAATTAAATCTTATTTTCCTCCCCAAGAATCTCGTAAGCCAACAGTTTTGTTAAATACTAGGTTTTCTGCAGTAGAATCATCATCTACATTAAAATAACCTAAACGTTGAAACTGAAAACGTTCTCCAATTGCAGCAGTTTGTAAACTTGGTTCTACAAAGGCAGTAATTACTTCTAAAGAATTCGGATTTACAAACTCCATATAGTCCTTGTCTTTATGAGAGTCTGGCGCTTCATCTAAAAATAATCTATCATATGCTCTCACTTCAGCTTTTACAGCATGTTTTACAGAAACCCAGTGCAAAGTACCTTTTACTTTACGTTTGCTTTCTTCAGTATCCATTCCAGATTTTGTTAACGGATCATACGTACAGTGTATCACTGTAATTTCTCCATTTTCATCTTTTTCGCAACTGGTAGCTGTAATAAAGTAGGCGTTTTTTAAACGAACTTCTTTACCTAATTTTAATCGAAAGAATTTTTTATTTGCTTCTTCTCTGAAATCTTCACGTTCTATATAAATTTCTCTAGAAAAAGGAACTTCTCTACTTCCAAAACCTTCTTCGTAATCATTATAATTAGCATCTAATATTTCCTCTTTACCTTCAGGATAGTTATCAATAATTACTTTTACAGGATCTAAAACGGCCATCACCCTTTTGGCAGTCTTATTTAAGTCTTCACGAATCTTAAATTCTAAAAGCGCCACATCAATTACATTTTCACGTTTAGAGACTCCAACAGTTTCTATAAAACTTTTTATTGAATTTGGCGTGTAACCGCGTCTTCGTAAACCAGATATTGTTGGCATTCTAGGATCATCCCAACCGGTAACATTTCCATTTTCAACTAAAGTTAACAATTTACGTTTACTCATAATTGTGTAACTCAAGTTCAAACGAGAAAATTCACGTTGTTTTGGTGGATTAGGATATTCAGATTTGCTAAAATTATAGACATTATCTCTGAACCAATTGTACAACTCTCTATGAGGCTTAAATTCTAAAGAACACAAAGAATGTGAAATTTGTTCAATATAATCGCTTTCGCCATGCGTCCAATCATACATTGGGTAAATGCACCAATCACTACCAGTTCTGTGGTGAGATTTAAACATAATTCTGTACATCATCGGATCCCGCATTAACATATTGGGGCTTTCCATATCAATCTTTGCGCGCAAAGTATGTTCGCCTTCCTTAAATTTTCCGTCTTTCATTCCTTGAAATAGTTCCAAGTTTTCTTCCACAGACCTATTTCTAAAAGGACTATTTGTTCCAACAGAAGTTGGCGTGCCTTTCTGCACTCTCATTTCTTCTGAAGATTGAGAATCTACAAAAGCTTTTCCGTCTTTAATCAATAAAATTGCCCAATCGTACAACTGTTGAAAATAATCTGAGGAATAACATTCATTTGCCCAAGAATATCCCAACCAAGAAATATCTTTCTTAATTGCATCTACATATTCTTGTTCTTCTTTTGCTGGGTTTGTATCATCAAAACGCAAGTTTACAGGTGCATTGTATTTTTCACCCAAACCAAAACTAATTCCAATTGCCTTAGTGTGACCAATATGCAAGTATCCATTAGGTTCTGGGGGGAAACGAAAACGTAAATTTTCTTTTAACATTCCACTTGTTAAATCTTCTTCAATAATTTGCTCTAAAAAATTGAGCGATTTTTTCTCTTCAGACATAAATTTATAGGAAAAAATTAGGTTACAAAATTACATAAAATACTTTATAGCAATTGAGTCTTTGTAACAAATTCGTAAATTGATCATCTAATAAGTAAATACAATAAATTATGAGCGATCAAATAAGGAACTATACATGCCCAAAATGCGAGTGTAAAACATATAAAATTGGGGAATTACGAGCAACTGGAGGAACACTCTCAAAAATTTTTGATATTCAAAATCAGAAATATACTAGTGTAACTTGCGAAAGATGCACGTATACGGAATTTTACAAAACCAAAACGAGCGCAATTAGTAATGTTTTCGACTTTTTTACGAGTTAATTTTTGGGTGTTACTTTATTCTGAAAGCATTCAGAATTAAAGTCGTGCTTTCCATTATATCTTTTTTTCATTCTTTAAAAAAGGATGTCATTTCAATCACTAACACGAGCCTTTTTGTACGTTAAAATTTTCTAAAAAGCCAATTTAGTATTTGTTTTTTGTCGTAATTTCGCATTATGAATAAAGACGGTGAAAAAAAACCAGATTTGGTTGTTTTTAATGAAGAAACACAAAAATATGATGCTGCTTTAAAACCTTACGGAACATCCGCAAGTTCGCCGGTAATCAAACCTACGAATACGGCTACTTGGACAGCAGATGGTGTAAGGCGCGTAAACAAAATACTTAAAGGAAAATTTGATGAAGTCAAAAAAGAGTATGAATTATTGATGGAAAAATTTCAATATAATGACATGCTTTACAATGCTAAATTTGGCTTTGAACCTATTATAGGTGAAACGTATCATCTCTACAATAATAAAAAAGAGGAATTGTTTTTATCCATTATTGAACCTAATCAATGGGACCTTGAGTTTAAAGGATCTTTTAGATTAAATTCTGATAAAATGTGGGAAAAAGTTGAGGTGATTTCAAAGAATGAAGAATAAATGGGAATTATACAAGTAAATAATATTAAACTCTATGCATTTCACGGATGTTTAGAAGAAGAATCAAAAATTGGGTCTGATTATAGGGTAGATTTTGAGGTAAAAGTTGATTTAAAGAAATCTGCAAAAACAGATGAACTTTCAGATACCGTAGATTATGTGCATTTGAATCATATTGTAAAAGAAGAAATGGCAATTCGTTCTAAGTTATTAGAAGAAGTTGCGCAACGTATCTTAGATCGTTCCTTTAAAGAGTTGAGAATGATACGAAGAGCAAAAATTTCTGTAGCTAAACTAAATCCACCAATTGGAGGAAATGTGGAGGAAGTAGTTATTATTCTTACAAAAAAAAGATAATTCTTTGTGTTATGAATCTAAATTAAGTTACTGCTCCTTCATTAGATTTATCCAAAGCTATCTCCTTTTATCAAAAGTTAGGGCTAGAACTTATCGTTGAGGTTTTGCCGCATTATGCAAGATTTAGTTGTCCAGACGGTAACTCAACTTTTTCTATTCATAAAGTAGAAGAATTACACAAAGGAGAAGGGGTTCATGTTTATTTTGAATGCGAAGACCTAGATAAAAAAGTAGCCGATTTAATTGAAAAAGGAATTCAGTTTGACGAAAAACCAAATGATAAGTTTTGGCTATGGCGTGAGGCTAGATTAAAAGATACAGATGGTAATCAATTAATTTTATTTTATGGTGGAGAAAACAGAATAAACCCACCTTGGAAAATCAAAACATAAAAAATACTTGTAGTACTTGTAAATTTGATTAAATTTGCACACTCTAAGAGAATAAGGTGTCTTGGCCGAGTGGCTAGGCAATGGTTTGCAAAACCATGTACAGCGGTTCGAATCCGCTAGACACCTCAAAACGCTTCAAGAAATTGAAGCGTTTTTTTATTAAACTATGATATTTATCAGGATCTGTTCTTTCTAAAAAAAGTATTTTTGATTTGAATTAGGAGAATTATAAAAATTAACTTAGTTTTAACTGCGGGAAAAATTTGAAGATGTGATTTTCAAATTTTTTTTATTGAAAAAAGTTGTTTTTGCTAAAAAAGAAAACAGAAACTATTGAAAAAGAAAATTGAAATTTTACCTCAAGAGCCTAGGTGGCGAAAAATTGCCTTGTTCTTTATAGCCGTTATCATTGGTTTGGGGTTATTTATGGCAAAAGAATCGAAAGTTATTTCTTATCTTTCCGATGATCCTCAAGCATGTGTAAATTGTCATGTTATGACGCCAGTGTATAATAGCTGGATGCATAGTTCTCACAGAGAATGGGCAAAATGCAACGATTGTCATGTTCCTCATGATAATGTATTCAACAAGTATTATTTTAAAGCAAAAGATGGTTTGTATCACGCAACTATTTTTACTGCTAGAGCCGAACCAGATGTTATAAAAATGCAAGAGGCTTCTCAAAAAGTAGTGCAAGATAATTGTATTCGATGTCATGTTCAGCAAGTTACGCAAACAAAATATGCTGGATTTTTAGAAGATCATAAAGAAAATAGAACTAAAAGACAATGTTGGAGTTGTCATAAGCAAGTTCCTCACGGAAAAATACATGGTTTACTTACTATTAAATTTAATGTAGCGCCTTTACCAACAGATCAAGAAGAAATGGTTATTCCAGCATGGTTGGCAGATAAAATAAAAGAATAAAATATATTAATATGAAAAATAAAGTACTATTTGTAATCACAATTATTGTAGTTTTTCTGCTGGGGCTTTTGGCTTCTAGTATTGTAAATAGAAAATCTGAAGCTAAGTACAAATATGTTCCACAGGTTAATATTTCTGAAAATGAACCAAGAAATGATGTTTGGGGAGAAAATTTTCCATTAGAATACCAATCTTCTTTACAAACTTTAGATACTACTTTTAGATCTTTTCAAGGGGGTTCTGCGATGAGAGATGTTTTAGAAGAAGACCCTAACCTAGTAATTCTTTTTGCAGGTTATGGTTTTTCAAAAGATTATAATCAAGGTAGAGGACATGCTTATGCCATAGAAGATTTGCAAAACTCTTTAAGAACGGGCGGGCCAAAAGGAAAAGGCGATGGGCCAATGCCAGCAACTTGTTGGACTTGCAAAAGTCCTGATGTTCCACGTTTAATGAATGAAATTGGAATTGCTGAGTTTTACAGCGGAAAATGGGCAGACAAAGGTGCTGAAATTGTAAACAATATTGGTTGTGCAGATTGTCATAATCCTAAAACGATGAAGCTAAGAATTACAAGGCCTGCACTTGTAGAAGCTTTTGATGCAATGGGAAAAGATATTAATAAAGCAACTCACAATGAAATGAGATCTTTAGTTTGTGCTCAATGTCACGTAGAATATTATTTTGATAAGAAATTACCTGGTAAAGAGGGTATTCCTTACTTGAAATTTCCTTGGAAAAATGGTATGACTGTAGAAGCAATGGAAGATTATTATGACAATATAGATTTTAAAGATTGGACTCATAAAATTAGCAAAGCACCCATGTTAAAAGCACAACATCCAGGATATGAGACTTTCGTTACGGGAGTTCATGCAGATAGAGGCGTATCTTGTGCTGATTGCCATATGCCATACAAAAGTGAAGGGGGTCAAAAATTTACAGATCATCATATTCAATCTCCATTAAATAATACATCTAATGCTTGTCAGGTTTGTCATAGAGAAGATTCTAAGAAGTTAATTGCTAATGTGTATGAAAGACAGAGCAAGGCAAAAGAGAATAGATTAAATTTAGAAGATTTATTAGTGAGAGCGCATTTAGAAGCTAAAAAATGTTGGGATTTAGGAGCTACCGAAAAAGAAATGAAACCTATTTTATTAGATATTAGACACGCACAATGGCGTTGGGATTATTCTGCAGCTTCGCATGGAGCATCTTTTCACTCTCCAGTTGAAACAGCAAGAGTCATTGGTGGAGGTTTAGTAAAAGCTCAAGATGCAAGGCTAAAATTAGCAAGAGTATTGGCTAAATATGGCCATAATAAACCTATTGATATGCCAGATGTTTCTTCCAAAGAATTAGCTCAAAAATACATAGGGTTAGATATTGAAAAGTTAAAAGCAGAAAAAGCAGCTTTTAAGAAAAATTTGTTACCAAAATGGTTAGAAGAAGCTAAAAATCGTGAAGACAAAATGGAAGTAAATACAAACGCTTCTTTAAGAAAATAATCAAAAAGATGAATATATTTAAGATACCTTTTTATAAAAAAAAGGTATCTTTTTTATTGTAGAATTATATAAATTAACCAATGAATAGAATATTTAAACTTTTTTCATCCTCAGCTTTAGCCTTACTTTTATTACTTTCATTTGCAATTTCTATGGCAATTGCCACCTTTATTGAAAATGATTTTGGAATTGCTACTTCTTGGAAAATTATTTATAATGCATGGTGGTTCGAAATGATTATGTTAGGTTTAGGAGTCTGTTTTTTATTCAATATTCAAAAGTATAAACTACTAACGCTTAAAAAGTGGCCGATTTTATTATTTCACTTATCTTTTGTTGTTATTTTATTAGGTGCAGGTATAACGAGGTATGTTTCTTACGGAGGAATTATGAGGGTTAGAGAGGGTGCATCATCAAACTTAATTATATCAAGTAATAATTATATCCATATTCATTTAACTGACGGGAATACTACAAAATCTATAAGCAAAGAATTAAGTTTCTCATCAATTAGTAATAATGATTTTGAAATAGAAACTGAATTGAATAATATACCTGTTAAGGTTTCTTACAACAAATTTATTGCTGATGCAGTTCCTCAAATTATTGATGATAAAGAGAATGGTAAAGCTATTATTCAAATGGTTGTTTCAGCAGGAAATGGAAGAGAAACTGTTTTTTTAGAAAAAGGAGAAATCGAAGAAATTGGTGCTCATAAACATAAGGTTGGTTTTGACGTTAATCAAGTTGGAGTTATTAATATTACCGAGAAAAATGGTGTTTTTTCCGTTTTGACACCAAGAGATTTAAGTTCTTTTGTAATGGCTACAGAAACTGCGGGTACTATAAAAAAAGACAGCACACAGGTAATTCAATTCAAAGCACTATATAGAGATGGAGATGTTTCTTTTGTTCCGCTTTCTTTTCATCCATATGGTAAAATAGATTTAGTAAGTGCTGCGGAAAAACCTAAAGATAATGATGAGTTGAAAGATGATGCTTTGGTGGTAAATGTTGATGTAAATGGTGTTTCAAAAGAATCTACCATACTTTATAGACAAGGTTTTTTGCCAACAGAACATCAAGTAGATTTTAAAGATATAAAGGTTTCTGTTTCTTATGGTTCAAAACCAATAGAGATTCCTTTTTCTATTCACTTAGACGATTTTCAATTAGAACGTTACCCTGGGTCTACAAGTCCTTCTTCTTATGCAAGTGAAGTTCAGGTTATTGATGAGGAAAATCGGTTTTACCACAGAATATTTATGAATAATGTTTTAGATTATAAAGGATATCGCTTTTTTCAGGCTAGTTATGACACCGATGAATTAGGAACTGTTTTGGCAGTAAATCATGATGCTTTAGGAACCAATGTTACTTATTTAGGTTATTTTTTAATGATGATAGGAATGTTTTTTACACTCTTTGGTAAGGCTTCTTATTTTACTCTTATCAATAAAAAACTTATAAAATTGAAAAATAAAACTACTTTATTATTACTATTATTTTTATCAATTACAAGTGGTTCTTTTTCTCAAAAAACAGCACCTAATATCAATTTAGAAACTATTAAAAGTCAAGCTGTAGATGCACAACATGCAGATTTATTTGGACGTTTAATGGTACAAGATTTAGATGGTAGAATTAAACCTTTAAATACATTAGCTTCTGAATTTTTAAGAAAACTAACCCGTAAACCGTATTTTCAATTTGTAAAAGATGGGCAAAAAGTTCAGTTAAATGCGAATCAAGCTTTTTTAGCAATGCAATCTTCAGCGAATGTTTGGCAGTACATTCCATTGATAAAAGTAGATTCGGATAAAGGAGGAGAATTGTTTTCTACTTTAAAAATTAGTGATAATTCTATGGTTTCTTTTGTCGGTTTATTAGATGATAAAGGTGATTATAAATTGGGTAAGGTTGTTGAAGAAGCAAATAAAAAAAAACCTGCTGAACGCAGTGAGTTTGATAAAGAGGTATTAAAGGTTGATGAAAGATTTAATATTCTTTATAATGTGTTTACGGGCAATTACTTAAAAATTTTTCCGAATAGTAATGATGAAAATAATAAATGGCAAAGTCATGCACATCACTTTGAGGATTACCCTAGAGACGACGGAGAATTCGCAAAGTCAATTATTCCAATTTATTTTAAAGATGTAAATGAAAAAAAATGGGTTGCAGCAAGCAAGAAGTTAGAATACATTAAAAAGTTTCAAGATGTTTTAGGTAAAGAGATTATACCAAATAGAAAAAGAGTGGAAGCAGAATTGTGGTACAATCAATTAAATCTAAATTTTTGGTTGTTTCAAGTGTTTTTTGTTTTGGGAACAACTCTTTTAGTGTTTTCTATCGTGAAAATATTTACCAATAATAAAATTACAGAAGCCATTTGGAATATTTCTATTATTTTAGTTTTAATAAGTTTTCTCTTTTTTACAGGAAATATTATTTTAAGATGGTATGTTTCTGGTCATGCTCCATGGAGTAATGGATATGAGATGTTGGTTTTTGTTGCTTGGGTATTGCTTTTATGCGGTTTGCTAACTTTTAGGAAATCAGACTTTTCATTACCATTAGCAACACTGTTTTCAGGAGCGCTATTATTTGTAAGTTATTTAGACTGGTTAAGTCCAGAAATCACCAATCTAATGCCTGTGTTAAAATCATTTTGGTTAAAAATTCATGTGGCAACAATTGTAAGTAGTTATGCCCCTTTGGCACTTTCTGCAATCTTAGGTTTTATGGCATTATTATTAATGATTTTTAAAACCAAAAACACAGAAAAAGTAATTAATAGTAGGATAAAAGAACTGACGTACATTAACGAAATATCAATGACAATTGGTTTGTTTGTATTGGCTGTAGGTACTTTTTTAGGTGGAATTTGGGCAAATGAATCTTGGGGTCGTTATTGGGCTTGGGATCCAAAAGAAACATGGGCACTTATCAGTATAATTGTCTATGCAATTGTTTTACATTTAAGGTTTATACCCGCTTTAAAAAGTAATTATGTATTAAACATGGTAAGTGTTTTTGCATTTGGCTCTATTATAATGACTTCCTTTGGGGTGAATTATTATTTATCTGGTCTGCATAGTTATGCCGCGGGAGATCCATTACCAATTCCAACTTTTATCTATGTGTTAGTTGTAATTGTATTTGCTGTTTCTTCAATAGCATATTTTAGAAACCAAAAATATAAAGCTCATCAGAAAAGTTGATCAAGATGTTCCGAGTTTTCTGTGGAATTTCAACAATAAATCAGAACAAGAAATTAAAGATTATTTGAAGGTGTGTAACTACAAATTACTTAAACTGAATAACGATTTCACAAAAAAGAATATACAGCTTTAATGATAAAGGTTGTTTTGTAACAAAAAAAACAAGTTATTTTTTAAACGTCACCACCAGACAATGCTACAGAAATTCCATTAATTCGAAAATTAATATCTAGGTGATTTTTCAGGATTTGCGATTTATATTTTTGAAACTTTAAAAATTACGAAGTTTTCAAGTAAAATAAAAGTTGCCAGCAGTTTCATAAACCAAGTTTTTCTTCCAAAGGAATTCCTTTACTTTACATATGTGATTCCTAAAATATTTGGATTTTTCTTAACACAAAAACATCTTTTTTTATGAATCTTTGTAAACATCAAAATCAAATTAATTTTGATGAGATTATAAATCATTAAATGATTATTTTTATAGATAATTTAATGGTTTTAATTTTTTACAATGAAGATATATCCTATAGAAACTGGTAATTTCAAATTAGATGGAGGAGCAATGTTTGGCGTTGTACCAAAATCAATTTGGCAAAAAACGAATCCGGCAGATTCAAATAACTTAATAGACATGAGCATGCGTTGTTTGCTTGTGGAAGATGGAAATCGTTTAACTCTGGTGGATACCGGTTTAGGGGCAAAACAATCAGAAAAATTTTATAGCTATTATTTTTTATTTGGAGATTTTTCTTTGGATGCTTCATTGGCAAAATATGGTTTTCACAGAGATGATATTACGGATGTTTTTTTAACACATTTACACTTTGATCATTGTGGAGGTGTTATCCAAAGAGATAAAAACCAGCTGTTAATTCCTGCGTTTAAAAACGCAAAATTTTGGTCTAATAAAAATCATTGGAAATGGGCAACAGAGCCAAATCCAAGAGAGAAAGCTTCCTTTTTAAAAGAGAATATAAATCCTATTAAAGAAAGTGGACAATTAAATTTTATTGATTTAAATGCAAAAAATCAAGTAGGTTTTGATGTTTTATTTATGGATGGGCATACAGAAAAACAAATGCTTCCAAAAATAGAATATCAAGAGAAAACGTTGGTTTTTATGGCAGATTTATTACCAACCGTTGGGCATATTCCCTTGCCGTATGTAATGGGGTATGATACGAGGCCTTTGCTCACAATCAAGGAAAAAGCTGCTTTTTTAAACGAAGCGGCAGACAATAATTATTACCTTTTTTTAGAACACGATGCACATAATGAAATCTGTACAGTAAAGCATACAGAAAAAGGGGTCCGATTAAATACTACACATACATTTAAAGAAATTTTTAATGAATAGAAGAAGAGAAATGAAGCGTTTAAAATCAATCCTTTTTAGTGCAATAATTGCACTTGTATTCGTGAGTTGTAAATCAACTCAATCAGTTATTAAATTACCAAATTTTGATGCCGTAATAACCATACCTGCTAAAAAAGGAATTTTATCTGATGAAGAAATGAAAACTTGGTCTCATGCAGATATCTTAAAAGATTCCATTGCAGGTATGAGCTTGGAAAAAGCTTATCAATTTTTAGAAGGTAAAAAGGGAAAACAAGTTATCGTAGCTATTGCCGATTCTGGAGTAGATATTGAGCATGAAGATTTAAAAGAAGTACTTTGGATTAATATTGATGAAATAGCAAACAACAATAAAGATGATGACAATAATGGTTACGTTGATGATGTTTTTGGATGGAACTTCTTAGGAAATAAAGAAGGAAAGATTGTAAATACAGATCAATTAGAAATTACTAGAATTGTTAAAAAAGGAAAAGAGAAATTTGGAGATAAAAAAGAAGTAGAAATTGCTGAAAATGATCAAGAAGAATTTCAGCAATATTTAAAATTAGAAAATGAATTTCGTGTAACAATTTCTGAAAAGAAATATGAAATTCTAGAAATGAATCAAACTTTAGAAAATTTAAAACAAATTCAAGGGAATTTTGATGCTGTTAAGAAATTTTCTAAAAAAGAGATTTTAACAGAAACCATTTTAGATAGTATAGAGCCAACAAGTTTAACGCTTATTCTGCAAGTTAAAAATGTGATTAATATTCTAAAACAAGGAATGACTGAGTCTGATTTAAAAGACTATACTCAGCAAGTAGTTGCTTATAGAAATGAATTAGAAAAAGCGATAAAAGGGTATGATTTAGAGATGAATTTTCGCCAATCTTTAGGAGATGATTTGTACAATATAAATGATAAATTTTATGGGAATAACAATGTAATTGGTTCTAAAGTTTTAGAAAAACACGGAACACATGTTGCGGGTATTGTTGCGGCTTCAAGAGATAATAATCTGGGAGCAATTGGTGTTGCAAATAATGTAAAAATTATGACCGTTAGAGTTGTTCCTGATGGAGATGAACACGATAAAGATGTTGCTTTGGGAATAAGATATGCAGTAGATAATGGAGCAAAAATCATCAATACAAGTTTTGGAAAACGTTTTTCACCAAACAAAGAATGGGTTTATGATGCTTTAAAATATGCAGCAAGTAAAGATGTTTTAATTGTAAATGCTGCAGGTAATGATGGTAAAAACATGGATGTAAGAAAATCATATCCAACGGATTCTAAAGATTTAGTTACCGAATTTATAGATAATGTAATTACAATTGGAGCGAGTAGTTTGTATTTTAATGAAAATTTACCTGCCAGTTTTTCTAATTACGGTCAAACAAATGTAGATATTTTTGCACCTGGAGTAGATGTATATTCTACAATTCCAAAAGACGAATACGAACCCTTAAGTGGAACTTCAATGGCGGCACCTTCAACAGCAGGAGTAGCGGCATTAATTCGTTCTTATTACCCTGGTTTGACAGCAAAAAATGTAAAATATATTTTGATGAATTCTGGTGTAAAAATAACTTTTGATGTTATAAAACCAGGTTCACAAACTGAGGAAAATCAAAAAGGAGAATTAATTTCTTTCTCAGAATTATCAGTGTCAGGTAGAATTATAAATGCATACAATGCCTTGCGATTAGCAGATTTTTTATCGAGTAAAAAATAACGTTTCAAAACGTCAACGAATCTTTCTAGTTTATATATTTTTATAACAAATTAAATCCAATTTAAAATGAAAAAAATACTCTCTCTATTACTATTATCTGTAATAATAATTTCTTGCGCTCAAATAAAGGAAGTTCATACTTTATCAGAAAAAAATAAAAAAACTGATATGAATTTTGGCTCTCCTTATTGGCAACAACATGTAGATTACACTATGGATATTGATGTAGATGCGAACAACTATCAGTACAAAGGAAAACAAAAGTTAGTGTATACAAATAACTCCCCAGATGAATTAAATAAAGTGTTTTATCATTTGTATTTTAATGCCTTTCAACCAGGCTCTCAAATGGATGTTCGTTCTTTAAATATTAAAGATCCAGACAGAAGAGTAAAAGATAGAATTAGCAAATTAATGCCAAATGAAATTGGTTATATTAAAGTAAGTACCTTAAAACAGGATGGAGCAGCAGTTAATTTTAATACGGTAGGAACCATTTTAGAGGTTACTTTAAATACCCCAATTAAATCTGGAGAAAGTGTGACTTTTGATATGGTTTTTGATGCTCAAGTTCCTATACAAGTCCGAAGATCAGGAAGAAATAGTAAGGAAAATGTTGCGCTTTCTATGGCTCAATGGTATCCTAAAATGGCAGAATATGATTTTGAAGGATGGCATACACCACCCTATATTGCGAGAGAATTTCATGGAGTTTGGGGAAATTTTGATGTAACACTTCATATTGATAAAAATTACGTTGTTGGTGGCACCGGATATGTGCAAAACCCGCAAGAAGTTGGTCATGGTTATGAAGATGCAAGCAAAGAATTAAAGTTGCCAAAGGGCGATAAGTTAACCTGGCATTTTAAAGCGCCAAGAGTTCATGATTTTATGTGGGCTGCAGATCCAGCATATATTCACGATGTTTTAAAAATGGAAAACGGAATCGATTTACATTTTTACTATAAGAAAACTTTGGAAGAAAAGTATTTAAAAAATTGGAAAGATTTACAGCCAAAAACTGCAGAATTGATGACCTATTTTTCTGAACATGTTGGTGAATATCCTTATAAACAATATTCTGTAATTCAAGGTGGAGATGGAGGAATGGAATATGCCATGTCTACATTAATTACTGGACAGCGTAAATTTGGAAGTCTTTTTGGAGTTACAGCGCATGAAATGGCACATACTTGGTTTCAGTTTTTACTAGCAACCAATGAAAGTTTGCACCCTTGGATGGATGAAGGTTTTACATCTTATATCTCTAACAAAGCTGAAAATGAAATTTTAAAAGAGAATAAAGAAAATCCACATGCTGGTTCTTATAGAGGTTATAGGGCAATTGTTTCTAGAGGTTTTGAAGAGTCTTTGTCCACTCACGCAGATAGATATGATACAAATTGGGGGTATGGAACCGCAAGTTATTCAAAAGGAAATATATTTTTAGCGCAATTAGAATATATTATTGGTGCAGAAAATACAGCAAAAGGAATCAAAAAATACTTTACTGATTTTAGTTTTAAACATCCAACGCCAAACGACGTAAAACGTTCTATGGAAAAAGTTTCTGGTATTCATTTAGACTGGTATTTAAACGAATGGACTCAGACTTTACATACAATAGATTATGGTATAAAATCTGTTGAAGGCAATGAAATTACTTTAGAAAGAATAGGTCAAATACCAATGCCAATTGATTTAGAAGTTACTTATACAGATGGTACAAAACAAAACTATAACATTCCCTTAAGAATGATGAGAGGAGCAAAACCAACATCTGCAACTGTTATTGAAGATTGGGGTTGGGCATATCCAACGTATACTTTTGAGGTTTCTAAAGAAGTGAAATCGGTTACGATTGATAAAAGTGGTTTGATGGCAGATATGAATTTAGAAAATAATAGGTTTACAGTAGAATAAAAAGATAAAAAAGTTAGTGATTTAAGTGAGGTAAAAGCCTCACTTTTTTTATACTTATTAATCTTAGTCTATAATTATCTTTTTATTTTTTCTCCCATTTGTAGTAATTAATTCTACTAAATAAACTGCTGATTTCAAATTAGGAATTTTTATGTTGTTCTGAGGCATGCCATTAAATTTTGTGTCAAAAACCTGTTTTCCTAATATATCAAATATTTTAATTTTTGCTATTTCATTTTTTAAGCCTTTAACAACCAGCGTTTTATTGTCAGATTTGTAAATAGTAATTTTTTCTAAAGCTTCTAAATTTGGAGTAGAGAGTGATTGGGAAGTAGTATGTAAATAAAATCTTCCTATACCATTTATATTTTCGGTCAAAGTTATTTTATATTCGGAATTATCTTCATCTAACCTTACAAAAGAATTTAGCAGCCTATCTTCCAAATAAATTTTTATAGCGTCTGGAAAATCTACAGCATTCAAAGAAAATACAAATGCATTATTTGCTTGTCCTTTTAAACTTATAGGTACAACTAAACTCTCTATTTCTGATACAGGTAAAGATTGAATTGTAAAATTCTTACTTTCAGAATTTTCTAATAAATGAGTATTAACGTCAAAGTTAGCACCTTCAAAGTTTTCTATGTCTTCTGCAGAATCAAATCCTTTTGTTGCTGTTGTAGAATATATAATATCTGTATTTATTTTCACTTCCCCTTGAACCGTAAATAATTTTATAAATGGAATTTCAGAAGAATTTTTATTAAAAGTATGTGAGCCAGTAGATGGTTTTATGTTTCTTTTATTAGAATCAAAACTTAAAGCTGTTGCTGTATTCGATTTTATAAAGAAACCTTGAGCAGGTGTTATAAATTGTTCTGTAGATGTTACTAAATTAGTTATTGGTGTATATTTTTCTTGAGATTTATCCCAAATATAAGCAGCTGGTATAGCTATATTTGTAGAATTATCTTCTAAAAAATTATTATCACCATTTTTATTAAGAGGATAGTAGGTTGTGTAAGAATTTCCTACTGCATTCCATTGATTAGCGATAACAGTTTTATTTATACTGGTAGTTGTTAAATCTCCTGAAAAACTTACATTACCATCAAAATTTCTAGAAAGAGAAAAACCAGTACCAATATCAAAAGTGAATGATGAATTTGTATTGGTGTCAAAATATTCCCATTTGGGATTAATAACATTAGAATCATTGTAATACGCAATAGCATATCTATTTGGAGTAACAGAAGTGTTTACTCGAATCTCGTTGCTCAAATTTTGGGCAAACTCTAATATCTTTTGATTGTTTACCGGAGTCGTTAATAGACTCCATTTATTAGCTAACAAGCCTCCTCTATTGTAAGTAACATTGCCATTTGACGTACCTTTGACAAATAAAACACCACTGGTGTTTATATCAGCATTTATAGTTAAGTTTCCTAAGTTTGTTAAATCATTATTTACAGTTAAAGCACCGTCTTTTTTAATAATTAAAGATGCATTGGCTCTTAATTCCAAATTTTGAATTACAGATTCTAAAGTTTCTAAAATAGGTGAATTAGATAAATTTGTAATAATTACATTATTTGTAGATGAGGGCAATATACCTCCATCCCAATTTGCAGAATTAAACCAGTTTGTGTTTACGGAACCATTCCAATAAATACCCGATAATGTTGCCCCTTGCAAAAACCCTTGAGATAAAGTATTTGTTCCATTATTTAAGATATCTGTACTAACCTCACCCAAAGCATAAACCATAGAATTATTACTTTGCGATGTAAATTGACCAGCACCGCCAATTACTTGATTTTGTAAACTTTGAGAAATTGTTTGTAAACTGGTTAAAAACAATAATAAAAAGATAAAATTTCTTACCATTTAATTACTTGTTTTTGATCATTTTTTCTAATTTATCTACAATAGCTTTTAATGCTTTTACTTCATTTTTAAGATTTTCAATATCATTTTTGCTATCTTTTTTTATCTCATTCGAAACTTTACTTGCTATTTTAGCAGAAGCCCCACCTGTAAGTCTATCAGCTGTTTTTGCGTGTAAAGCATAAGGTACACTTACTAATTGAGTAGTCCCGAAATCTTGATAACTAGTGGCTCCTGCAACATCTGCTTCTACTTTTAAAAAGTAAATAGCATCGGACCATTCAATAGTGCTAAAAGTACCACTTACAACAGCTCCATTTCCAATTTTAAAGCCTGCTAAACCCTTGCTATTTGTGGTTGCACTATGGGTTTCTTGGTATACACTTGTGCCAGAACTGGTGTCTTTTAAAATACTAATTCTAAAAGATACAGTTGTATTTAATAAGGGTTCATTATTAACATTTAAAATAGCAGTTTGATAATTAAAGAACAACGGTGTTTTATCTGTACTTGAATTATTCGCTCTAGTTTCTAAAGCAGTGACTCTTGCATCTAAACCATCTATTGTAGAAGAAGACCAAGCATCTCCTTTCCATGTATATAATACTTTATCTTCAGTGTCATAAACTAGCATTCCAATGTCATCTGCAATTAGGCTTTCTCCAAGTGTTGTCCTTTGTGCATTGGTAACCCTGTTTACCAGAAAACCTTTATCAGTATCTGCTAAATCTAAACTGGCTTTTATATTTGGTGTTTTTGTGCCTATACCAACACTAACCCTGTTTGTAACTAAGTCTCCACCCAGAACCATAGTATTTGCAATAGTTGCCTCTGACTCAAAGCCAATTGCAATGGCATTGTTGGCAGTTACTTTAGAAGATGCACCTATGGCAATGGTCTTGTTACCACCAATGATAACTCCATACCCTAAACCTACATTATAACGATTAAAATTATTATAACCTACACCATTAAAATCTGCTCTTGCACCTAATATTAAATTGTAACTTCCTTCTCTGTTCGTGTGCCCTGCTCTGTAACCAAAATAAGTATTCTCTGTTGCCCTATTATCAGTGGTGTTTGTTCTGTTATTGTCCCAGCCAGATCTATAACCTACAAAAGTGTTGCCAGAAGTATGTTCTGTTGATGCTCCTGCTGCTTGCCCAATAAAAGTATTGTATTTCCCTATACCTACATCTGTACCTGTAGAATCTCCTACAAAAGTATTGTAGTAACCCGTAGTTAAATCGATGCCAGCATAATTACCAATAGCTGTATTTCGATATCCAGAGGTTAAACGGTTTAGTGCATAAGAGCCAACTGCTGTATTATCGGAACCAGTTGTTGGATTTGTTGCAGCAGGACTAACAACACCATTACTTGCTGAAACAAAGTCAGAAGAAGCTCCTCCTGCTTTGTGCCCTATAAAAGTATTGTCATCTCCTATTGTACTATTTAAACCTGCAGACTCACCTAAAAAGGTATTATTATCTCCTTCTGTATTATTAAAACCTGCAGCATTTCCTATAAAAGTATTATCACCTCGCGTTGTATTGAAATATCCTGCTAAAAAACCTATAAAAGTATTATCAAAACCGCTAGTGTTATGGTACCCTGCTTTATAGCCTAAAAATACTGTTTGAGTTTGAGTGCTAGTAGTTATATTTTTACCAGCAGCAAAACCCAATGCGGTATTATATGAACTTGAAGTAGTATTGTAAAGTGTAGAATCGCCAACGGCTATATTATACTCTCCAGAGGTTACATTCTGTAAAGATAAAGAACCTGCATTGTAATTTCCTTTTTGTGCTAAAGTAAGTTGAATTGTAAAAAAGAATACAATAATAAAAGTTAGTTTTTGCATAATTTTTATTTTAAATAAACTAAATATATAGTATTTTATGCAAAATAGGTGTGTTTATTTTTAATAAAAAGTATGAACATGATAGTGTTTAATATATTTTGCCGAAAATTGTCTAGTATTTTGAAACAAAAGAGCAAACAAAATTTTGTTAAGAATAGGGTCTTAATTAGTAGTTGAAGGTTATTGAATTAATTTATCTATTTTTTCACTTGGGATAAATCCTTTGAGCATTAAAAATACACCACAAATAATTAAAATAATTCCCATAATTTTCTTTACTCTATAAATTACACGCGGGGTCATTTTATTTTTCAGTTTTTTAGCTAAAACTATTTTTCCTAAATCTGTAACAAAATAGCTAATTAGTATCGTACCAAAGTACCAAAAAATTGCAGTTTGATCCATTTTTAAAGCAGGACCAATTACTAAAACGGTTCCTAACCAAAAAGCTAGCACACCAATATTTATAAAGTTTAAAAAGTAGCCTTTTAAAAAGAGTTTTAAATAATTATTTTTAATAGGGACTTCTATAATTTTAGCAGATTCTAGTGCTTCTTTTTTATTTTCTTTGTTGAAGTATGTTATTAACCCATAAATGACTAAAACCAAGCCACCAATAAAAAATAATCGTGGATCGTCCTTTATTTTTTCTAATAAAGGTCTACTTCCGTAATACGCAATTAAAATAAAAGTAAGGTCACCAATAATTACTCCTAGATCAAAGACAATGGCGGCTCTAGCTCCTTTTAAAATACTAGTTTGAATCAGCATAAAAAAAACAGGGCCAATCATGAAAGCCATAAAAAAACCTATTATTAAAGCATTTTTAAAGTCGTAAATATCCATATTTAACAAAAATACGGAATTTTATACATCATCAAAGTCTATGGTAACTTTTGGCGTTGTTGGATACGCTTGGCAGGTTAAAACTAAACCTTCTTCAATTTCACTATCTGTTAAAATTGAGTTTTTAACCATAACCGCTTTTCCCTCTGTAATTTTCCCTAAACAAGAACTACAAACACCACCTTGACAAGAATATGGAGCATCTATGTTTTTGCGCAAACTTGCAGCTAAAATATTATCTGTTTGTTCCATGGTAAACGTAGTTTTCTCGTCATCTAACAAAACAGTAATTTCTGTGGTTCCTTCTTTAACTTCAGAAGCAGCTTCTTCATCAACAGTAGCTGTAAATAATTCAAAATGAATATTTTCTTTAGTAATTTTATTATTCTCTAAAGTTTTTGAAACTTCATGAATCATTTCTTCTGGCCCGCATAGAAAAACTTGATCAAAAGAAGTTTCTTTGTACATGTTCTTTACAAAATAGTTGGTAACATTTTCATCAATTCTGCCTCTTAATTCATTTTTTACGTTCTCTCTGCTAAAAATATAATGTAAATTAAATCTATCTGAAAAAGATGCTTTAAGCGTATTTAATTCAGAATGAAACATGGTGTCTGCCTCAGATTTATTTCCATAAACTAAAGTAAATGTTGCAGATGCTTCAGTTTCTAAAACTGTTTTAATCATGGATAAAATTGGTGTAATTCCACTACCAGCAGCAAAACCAATATAATTTTTGTTTGCCTCAGGGTTTAGTAAAAAACGTCCTTCTGGTGCAGTAATTTCAATTTCATCACCAACTTTTAGAAGAGAGGTTGCATAGGTAGAAAACTTTCCGTTTTCAACTGCTTTTATTGCGACTCTGATATCTCCGCTTTGTGGAGCAGAACAAATGGAATAGGCTCTTCTAATTTCGCTGCCATTTATTTCTTTTTGCAACGTAATATATTGCCCAGATTTAAAGTTGAAATTAGATTTTAAGTTTTCGGGTATGTTAAATAGAACAGAAACTGCATTTGCAGTTTCTTGTTGGATTTCTTGTATGTTTACTTTGTAAAATGCTGACATTAAATATGTTTTACACCAAATTATTTGCTACTAAATATTCGGCAATTTGAACTGTGTTTGTAGCTGCACCTTTTCTTAGGTTATCCGCAACAATCCACAAATTTAATGTATTTTCTTGAGATTCGTCCCTTCTAATTCGTCCAACAAATACTTCATCTTTGTCATGTGCATTTATTGCCATTGGGTAAACGTTGTTCGCTAAATCATCTTCAACAATAATACCTGGAGTATCTGTTAATATCTGACGAACTTCAGCTAAATCAAAATCATTTTCAAACTGAACATTTACAGCTTCAGAATGACCACCAGCTGTTGGTATTCTAACAGCAGTTGCCGTTACAGAAAAAGAATCATCTCGTAGAATTTTCTTTGGTTCTTTCACCAACTTCATTTCTTCTTTAGTGTATCCGTTTTCTAAGAAAATATCACAATGAGGTATTGCGTTTCTACCAATTTTATAAGGATACGCCATTTCACCTTCAATACCAGCTTCTTCATTATCTAATTGTTGAACCGCTTTAACACCAGAACCAGAAACAGATTGGTAGGTAGAAATTACTAAACGTTTCATTTTATATTTTAAATGTAAAGGAGATAAAGCAGCTACTAATTGAATTGTAGAACAATTTGGGTTTGCAATAATTTTATCATCCTTCGTTAAAACATCACCATTAATTTCTGGAACAACCAATTTCTTGGTAGGATCCATTCTCCAAGCAGAAGAATTATCTACTACAGTTGTCCCAACTTCAGCAAACTTTGGAGCCCATTCCATAGAAGTATCTCCGCCAGCCGAAAATAGCGCAATATCTGGTTTCATCTTCAAAGCATCGGCTAAAGTTACAATGGTATATTCTTTTCCTTTGTAAGATAATTTTTTTCCAGCCGATCTTTCTGATGCAACAGGAATAAATTCTGTTATCGGCAAGTTACGCTCTTCTAATACTTTTAACATTACTGTGCCAACCATTCCGGTTGCACCAACTACAGCTATTTTCATTGCCCTAAATTTA